>ERZ808274.65-NODE-65-length-58578-cov-3.586129_pt1 | contig 58578 bp, 43 predicted proteins | sample MGYA00521277_ERZ808274 | MGnify/ENA primary metagenome ERZ808274 (study PRJEB31516, sample SAMN03275597) | gut metagenome | biome: mammalia-associated habitat; material: feces | host: Papio cynocephalus | place: Kenya | collected 2012-07-28 ... | reverse complement strand
AGTCAAACCTATACGTCACAGTCTTCTCTACCTTACCATAATTGTCCACCATAGAAACAGCAATCTCATCTCCCAAGAACTTCCCATTTGCATCGGGGCCGTTGAATTGTTTCTGTTTCTCGGTATTGTCAAACGGATTGGTCTTTGTCAGCGCCCCTACCGAAGCATCTATGCGTACCGCATTAGGGTCAGTTATCCATGAATATTCTGGTGCAGCGGTCTTGGCGCAGCCGGCGAAAATGGCAGCCGACGCGAAAGACGCGAGTATGGATATTATGTTGATTTTCATATCTTTTCCTTCTTTATTCAGTATACAATGAGCCTCCTTCCGCTTCCGTCCATGCAGTAGCCGTGAAGCCCCCTGCGATCACCATATCCTTACCAACCTTGAGGGAGAGAGTATAGGCGGTGTTACCTTTGAACTCCTGATCCTCTGGCAATGTCCACTCGTAATTCTTCCCGGCAGCTTTGAAGCTGATCTTGAACCCATTGGCAGCTACGGTCTGCGGCACGAGAATGCACTCATAGACGGAAGTGCAGTTGCCAGTCTTATCCGCAGCGGGATTCCAGACCACATTGTAAGGCTTGATATCGGAAGCTGCAGTGCCAGGCTTGATAGTGAATGAGGTGTAGTCAGTGGCACCCTTGAGATAAAAATCACGCGCCGTCCCGGAGAGCACCACATCGCTGATGATGTCCTGAGTCGGAACCCCGGAGGCATTAAACTCCGTGCCGAGCTTAAACGTAACCATAAACCGTGTCAGCAGATGTGCGAACGCAAACGAAAGCCTGCCGTCCTTGTCAAGCAGCTCGCTTACAGCCTTCTGTCCTGATGCCCAGCCCAGATAGTCGGAACCATTGTCATCCTTGCTCTGCTCGGCCTGCACCCCAAGAGCAACTCCGTTCTGCCCAAAGTTGATGTCATCAACCGATATCGTACTTTCAAGGCCTAACGACGGAGCAATGGCGTAGACAAGCACATCCGCATCGGACTTTCTCCATAGAAGCATCTTGTCTGATACCCATCCGCTCTCGCTCTTCTTGAAAACGGTGTTGGAGTAGGTGTACTTGCTTGCAGGGTTTTTGGAGTCTTCCACGAGAAGGTCGAATTTCGTAAGATTGCCCGTAATATAACTGCCCTTGGTAGAAACCACCATAGGATTAACACGGACAACGTGGTCCAGAGGGAAATTGTCCCCCGTCGGGGTCTGTAAGACCTGCTGTTTGTTACATCCCGCCATAGGCATTAACGCGAGCAGCGCCATTGCAGAAAATGAAAAAATAGTTGATCTGCTTATCATTTTGTCAGAGTTGGTAAAACAACATTACTTGAGTTCAAACATTAAAATTCACGAATTGCAAAGATAAATTTTAAAAGCCTAATAGGGTGTCTTATATAGCAAAAGGAATTTCCTCTGGCATCGACCACTCCAATTGACAATTTCCACTTAGACATAGACACATTCAAGCAATAATTTTTATGTTTTAGAAAAATCAAAAAATTAAATCATCGCTGTTACATAAGTTCCAGAAATAAAATCACCTCAAATTGAGTTTTATCGGTTACAGATTATAACTTCCCAGCCGCGTTATGTCAATTTTATTAAAATCACAGCGCCAATACACCTTTTTATCCCACGATAATTATTAAATTTTCTTTTTTATATTTGCATAGTAGTAGTTTTACTAATGTGTTATTTTAAAGGTTAATTTATGAAAAAATTAGGACATTTTTTGCTCCTTTCATGTCTTGCGCTCTTTCTATTTGGGTGCGGAAAAAAGGATGACCCCAATACAAAGGGGAATCAGGTGCTGACTTTCGAAGAAGGTCAGGTTTTCGATTTTGAATTTGAGGCTGATGCCACATCCGAGCAGATCAAGTTCTCCGCAAAGGAAATCTGGATGGTACAGAAAGAGACAGAAGACGGTGCAGACGATTCATGGTATGAGTTAAGCCCAGAATATGGTCAGCCCGAAGATGATGTAACCGTTGTACTGTCCGTTAAGGAGAATACAAGCGAAGGCACAGCTGATAGGGTTGGCGTTTTCAAACTCCTCTGTGGAGACTCACAGCAGACATTTGTAGTTCAGCAGTATGCCAGAAACTCTCAGAGCAGCAACTATGTCTATCTGAAAGATGAGAATTTCCGCAACTATTGTCTGGCAAATTTTGACACCAATTCAGACGGAAAGCTATCTAAAGAAGAGGCTCTTGCAGTAACTGAGATCTCTTGTGCCAACCTGGACATCAAATCACTGGATGGTATTCAGTATTTCAAATCTTTGGAGGTGTTGAACTGTCGTTATAATTCTATCGAAGGTGAACTGAATCTGAGCGGTCTTACCACCCTAAAAGAACTGACAGCAGACCACAATCTTTATTCAAAGCTTGATGTAAGCGATTGTTCCGCATTAGTCTCTCTGGTAGCCAACGACAATTATTCTGATGCTCAGTCATCTTTAGAGTTCTCTTTAAAAGAGGTTAACCTTAAGGGATGCACTGCCCTTAAGTATATCAAACTCCAGGACAACGCGCTAGAGAGTCTTGACCTGTCAGATTGTGCCGAGCTTGAAGAATTGGATGCTTCATATAATGAACTTACTCAGATCAATCTAACAAATTGCAAGAAACTAAGACTAGCAAGTGTTAGGACAAATCATCTGAACTCAGTTTTGGATTTAAGCAACTGCTCCGAACTAACTTATCTCGGTGCGTGGGAGGCAGAACTCACAGGTCTGAATGTAGATGGATGCACCAAACTTGTCCAGCTCATCGCCTACAGAAACCCTAATCTGAAGACTGTCAGCCTTGATGCATGTACGGCCCTTACAGAACTGAATCTGTATGAAACCGGAATCACAGAAATAGATGTACACAATAATCCGGAACTCGTCAAACTGAATTTGGGATACACCGGTGGCCTTTCTTCAATAGACTTGTCAAACAACACCAAAGTTGTTGAATTGAATCTTCAGGAGAACAAATTAGCCGCTCTTGATGTCTCACCTTGCAAGAATCTTACTGTCCTAAAGGCCGAAGATAACGAGCTCACTTCCATAAATCTTAAAGGGTGCACAGAGCTAAGCCAGCTTTACCTATATAACAATCAGCTAGAAAGTGTGGATTTAAGCACAAATACCAAGTTGGGTAGCATTGCCATTCAGGAGAATCTTCTTACCAGCCTGGACGTTACTGCCTGCGCCTCTTCACTCTATTTCCTTGATTGCAAGACAAACAACATAGCAGAATTGAAGTTCGGCGCCATGCCTCTTCTTAACACCCTGGATGCAACCCACAATCATATTACAAGTCTTGATCTTCGCTCTTGCCCAGAACTTGCAGAAGTACTTTTGGGCAATAACGAACTGACCGACCTTAAAGTACGCGGACTTAACAAGATGACAGTCTGCGAGTTCCAGAACAACAAATTGACAAGACTTGACCTTCGCGGGTGCACCGCCATCGATGAATTGCATATACCTAACAACCAGTTAGCGTACGTATCTTTCCGCGAGTGCACGGCTTTACGCTATGTTGACTGTCGTCAGAACAAGATGACCACGCTGGATTTTAGCAATAATTCTAATATGGCATTCCTTTTTGCCGGAACCAATCCACAGCTGCACACCATCTATGTACAGGAAGGCTCAAGTTATAGTACTCTTGACTGTGATGAGACGGCTACGGTTTACCAGAAAGCTCCGTCAGAATACGATGTAGTTGGCGGTGGCGACAACTGGGGTGATGAAGATGTTAATCCATGGAACTAGTTAAAGTATTTAATATGAAAAAGATATATGGGTTGGCCTTACTGGCAGTGACTGTAATGGCCTGTGAGAAGAAAGAAGATGTGGTGCTGAATAGCACAAGAGAAGTTGTCGTTTCGAGCGAACTTACCAAGACAACCATTGACTACGAAGGAGATTTGTCGCACCTCGTATGGACTGAAGGTGATAGCGTAATGTACCTTACCGATGATGCGGAGGGACTTCGCGACTATGGTTTCCAGAGTTCAGTGGTATCGAATGATAAATTCACCGCATCCATATCGGCTTCTGCGACGAAAGACAACAAGATGCTGGTGGTATATCCGAGCAAGACTCTTAGCCTGGGAGATAGTGAAGCAACCTTAAAGATGGATAGTGAGTTCAAAGTCTCAAGCAAAGATTCTTTTGACGGTCGCACCCTACCTATGGTGGCGTTGTTTAATGTTCCTGAAGGCAAGGAAGTGAGTGCTTCTTATCGTCCACTTGGAGCAGTTGTCAGAGTGGCTATTGATAGCACAGGACACGCTGGAGAGAGAGTTAAGTCAATAACGCTTACCACCCAGCAGCCATGCGTAGGCAGTTTCCATGTATCCGCATCTGAAAAGGACGGATACTCTTTCTCCGGGAGTTCAAACACAGTTAAGGTAACCCTTACAGACACTCCTGAACTAAGGAACCTCAAGTATGTTTATTTAGTCGTGGCAAAAGGCGACTATACCGGAGTTAAAATGGACGTAGAGACTGAATTGACAACATATTCATTCGCAGATGGAAAGTTAAACCTTAGCGACGAGAATACTGGACTTTTCAGGGTCAAAGTCACACTGCCTGATTACGAAGCCCCTAAGGAGGAAGCTTTCGTCAAGGTCAGCTCAACAGCCGATATAACCGATGGAAGCAAGTACTTGATGGCGTCCAAGAAATCCGACACCGAGTACTATGTAGCATACAAGAAAGATAATGACTATTTGAGAGCTACCACCGTCTCTCTGGACGAGAAAGGGAACATCCAAAAGACAGAAGCCACAGAGAAATTGGCCATCACATTCATCGCTGGTAGCGGAGATTATCAGGGGAAATTCGCACTCAAGTTCGATGCTCTTGGAAAGACATGCTTCGTCCAGTCGCCTACTAATGTATCAGCCGGAGTAGAGTATAAAGGATTCTTCTGGTTTGAGAATGAAAGCAACTATGCAAGTCAGGATAACAGCTGGTGGACTATTACTGTTACAGATGGGAAGGCCGTACTCAAGACCAAAGAGTTTATGCTTTGGGGAGAGCCGACAGGACGCTTTGGCGAAGTGACATTCTTCAAGGACGACGGTTATTTCGGAGTTAGGGCACCAGAAACCGATGCGGAGCAGTGTGCTGATGTAGTTCTATTCAAACTACAGTAAAAAGGCTTTATTATCCAAGAAGGAGGTAAATACCAATTGCAGGTGTTTGCCTCCTTTTTCTATTCATGTGCGAGAGCCCTTGATTTTGTGTCGAGAGACAAAATAGATATCTTTTGACTATCTTTGTAGCGTAAAAAAGTAACAAGGTCCATGATATCACATCGTAGACCTTGTCTTATTTAACCAATTTTAACCTATGAAAAATCAAAGAAATTAATTGCAATATTCATGCCAAAAGATAAAGAAATCAACAAAACCAATGCGGCAAGACTCCTTAATGCAGCTGGGGTAAAGTACGAATTAGTCCCATACTCATATTCAGAGGAGGATTTGAGCGCGCAAAGCGTGGCAGCCGAACTCGGAGAGGACATTGATACAGTATTCAAAACATTAGTTCTTAGAGGTGACAAAAACGGACTTTTTGTCTGTGTCATACCCGGAGATTTCGAAGTGGATTTAAAAGTCGCCGCCAAATTGTCAGGCAACAAATCATGCGAAATGGTACATGTCAAGGAGTTACTTCCGCTGACAGGTTATATACGTGGAGGGTGTTCACCAATAGGAATGAAGAAGCAATACCCTACCTTCATACACGAATCAGCACTACTCAACGAATACATATATATAAGTGCTGGACAGAGAGGACTCCAACTCAAGATTGCACCTCAAGACCTTATTGACTTCATAGGTGCCGAACTTTACCCAATATAGTTTTTACATCCTTCTCCATATCTTGTCAAAAGGCACAAACATTGATACAGATTATAGAAAATATTATATATTTGTCATCGTTATGGAAATTAAGACTATTGGAGTGCTCACGTCGGGCGGAGACGCCCCGGGCATGAACGCCTGCATAAGGGCGGTCACAAGAGCAGCGATATATGAGGGCTGGAAAGTATATGGCATTTACAGAGGTTGGGAAGGTCTTATTGGTGGAGACATCAAAGAACTCTCCACTGAGAGTGTAAGCAACACCATTCAGCGTGGAGGTACCATTCTCAAGACCGCAAGGAGCCAGGAGTTCCGCACAGTCGAAGGCCGGCAAAAAGCCTATGAGAACATTAAGAAATTCGGCATTGATGCCTTGATTGTCATCGGTGGAAACGGTTCTCTTGCTGGAGCCCAAGTCCTTGCCAGCGAGCACGATGTGACAGTGATCGGACTACCTGGAACAATAGACAATGACCTATACGGCACCGACTCCACCATTGGATACGACACTGCGCTCAATACCATCGTTCAGTGCGTAGATAAAATCAGGGACACAGCTACAAGCCATGATCGCATCTTCTTCGTGGAGGTGATGGGCAGGGACGCAGGTTTCCTGACGCAGAATAGTGCTATTGCAGCAGGAGCGGAAGCAGCTATCATTCCGGAAGACAACACTGATATTGACCAGTTGGCCACATTCATCGGCAGAGGTATCCGAAAGAGCAAGAACAGTAGTATTGTCCTTGTATCTGAAAAGGATGGAGGTGCGATGCATTATGCAGAGCGAGTTCGCAAAGAGTATCCGCAGTATGATGTAAGGGTTTCTATTCTGGGTCACCTGCAGAGAGGAGGAACGCCAACCGCCTATGATAGAATTCTTGCCAGCCGTCTTGGAGTAGCCAGCATAGAGGCATTGACAGAGGGTCAAAGAAACGTAATGGTAGGTATAAAGAATGATGAGATAGTCTATGTGCCTATATCACGTGCCATTAAGATGGATAAACCTATAGACAAGGAGCTCATCAACGTCTTATCTATTCTGTCCATATAGGATGAATGACAGTAAAGTCATCGCACGACGACCATAAAACCACTGGAAGCCGTAGCAAGCTACGGCTTCCAGTTAAATGTCTGGGGTATTAGCTCAGTTGGTAGAGCGTAAGGTTCGCAATCTTAAGGTCAGGGGTTCGATCCCCCTATACTCCACGAATTTTCTACATTCACACTATCGGACTCTTATAAGCGCTAATCCCCTTTCGGACTACCCTTCTCGCGTCGATATTAATAGAGTTCGAAACCAATATCTTCTATTGCTTTCTTGAGGGCTTCCTTATCCGCAGAACCTCGGACATAAGCTTCTTTCGTATCAAGATTGACAGTGGCTTCCGTTACTCCCTTGACAGACAAAAGAGCCTTTTCTGCTGACATGCGACAATGATTGCAAGTCATTCCACTAATGTGATAAACTTGAGTATCCATTTTGACTTTTTTATTTTTAAACCGCTCCACTACAAGAGCATTGATAAGAAAAATCACCATTAGAACAGTAGCAGTCCATGCAAACCAGGAATCTGCCTCATGGCAGTGAGCATGATGAGAAGACAAAGCCCCAAGAAAATCCACAGAACCCGAGAACTGAAGGTAATCAACCGCGCTGCCGAATCCTATTGCACCAAGCACAATGCTCAAAATATAGATAATCGTTGTCTTTGCACCAAGAACCTTTCTCACCACAAGCATCGATGCGAAATTACATGCCGGACCGGCCATAAGAAGCACAAGTGCTGCGCCAGGAGTAAGCCCCTTTAACATAAGAGCCACCGCTATCGGAATACTCCCTGTTGCGCACACATACATAGGCATGGCTATGGCAAGCACCAAAAGCATAGAGGCCAAAGTGTTACCATTGAAGATGGTAAACCACCCATCTGGGACAAGCACCGTAATCATTCCAGCGACCACAAGGCCAAGTACAAGCCACTTGCCGATATCTTGCATCATATCCACATACGCATACCTGAGAGCAGACACGCACCTTTTCCAAAAAGACTGCTTCTCATTATGCCTTGAAGTCCGGGAGCACGCAGCCGCATCCACTTTCTCCTTGTCAGACAGATTCACGGCAACTCCACCGAATAGAGAAGTCACCAGAGCAGCCAACGGACGAGCGAGTGCAAAAGGCAAACCCATCAGGCTGTAAGTAGCAATAATCGAGTCAATCCCCGTCTGCGGCGTCGCAATAAGAAACGACACTGTCGCGCCTTTTGATGCCCCCTCCTTTCGCAACGACATAGCCGTGGGAATAACCCCACACGAACACAGAGGAAGAGGAATGCCAAACAAGGCCGCATTCACTACACTCTTAAAATTATGTCCCCCAAGGAAACGTCCATAAAAACTCCCCGGAAGAAAAGCATGCATCACCCCCGCGAGAAAAAATCCCAAAAGCAAATAGGGTGACATTTCGTTGACAAGATGAATAATCTCCTGCATATCTCCTAAAATAAACGATGCGAAGATACCCATTCTGAAAGTATTCAGATTTACAAAATCATGGATAAATTTTATATCGCATCAATTGACGCTCTGGCAGAAGACGATTTGAGACTTTTAAACTGACTTGGAGACATACCAGTTTCCTTTTTGAACTGATTACTAAAATGAGCAAGACTGCTAAAGCCAAGACGCCACGCGATTTCACTCAACGACTCTTCACCGTAACTTATAAGTTCCTTGGCGAACTCGATCCTCTGAAGGACAGCATAACGTTCCACAGTGACGGATTTCATCTGCGAGAACAATTTACTTAACGCACTATATTCTTTCAAGAACTTAGACTGCAAAAAATCAGAAAGAGCCGGCCTCTCCCCTTCCATCCTCGCCCAATTAATGATAGCCATGCGGATAGCCTCCACCTCCGCACTCTGATGATCATCCAGCAGTTCAAACCCCTCATCAAGCAAAGCAGCACGAAAAGCATCCAGCTGCGATGCAGACGGAGCACCCAGAACAGCGACGCGTCCAAGTTCCACAGCGTCATACTTAATAGATAATTCCTCAAGAAGTGACTTCACCGCCTTGACGCAGCGCGGACAGACCATATTCTTAATATACAAGACCATACCACATAAACCGGCACAAAACATCGCCAAATATAGACCATACCGTCCGTAAATCCAAACAAAATCACTACATTTGGAAAGGAATAAAAGCACACCATAGCCATAAAAAGAGCACTAGTTCATGAAACAGCGCACATACATAGCCATTGATTTGAAGTCTTTCTATGCTTCAGTGGAATGTGTGGACAGGGGGCTTGACCCACTGACCGCAAAGCTCGTTGTGGCCGATGCAACAAGGACAGACAAGACCGTCTGCCTTGCTGTAACCCCTGCACTAAAAGCCCATGGAATAGCCGGAAGGGCGAGGTTATTCGAAGTAAAGCAGCGAATAGAAGAGATATACCGCCAGAAAGGATACAGAATAGATTTCATCACAGCCACCCCACGTATGAAACGCTACATGGAGGTGAGCACCAAGATATTCGGAATATACCTTAACTACCTTTCCAGCGAAGACATAATCGCATACTCCATAGATGAGATATTCGCAGATATCACTGACTATCTCACTACATACGGATGCTCGGCTCACGAACTGGTAATAAGAATGATACGTGACATCCTCTCGCAAACAGGAATCACAGCCACGGCAGGCATAGGAACAAATCTGTTTCTTGCCAAGATTGCAATGGATATAGAAGCAAAACACTCTCCGGCAGATGCCGATGGAGTAAGAATAGCGGAGTTGGATGAAATGTCCTTTAGAAGAAAGTATTGGACCCACAGACCTCTTACAGATTTCTGGAGAATCGGTCCAGGCATAGCCTCAAGGCTTGAAGCCAACCGCATGTACACCCTTGGAGATGTCGCAAGATGTTCACTACAGAGAGAAGAGTTGCTATACAAGCTCTTCGGAGTGAACGCAGAGCTGATAATCGACCATGCGTGGGGATGGGAGCCATGCACCATAAAAGACATCAAGAAGAACAAGCCAGCATGCAAGAGCATCAGTTCTGCCCAGGTCTTATCCAGCCCTTATGAGTTCACCAAGGCAAGAACGATAGTTCGCGAGATGTCCGACTCCCTAGCACTAGACCTCGTATCAAGACACATGGTCACCGACCAGTTGGTACTTGGAATAGGTTATAACTCTCAAGATATCATAGGACATTCTCCATACCAGGGGCTCACAGAGACTGACAGATACGGCAGGCAGAGGCCCAAAGGCGTACACGGCTCCATCAATCTGGACAGACAGACTTCTTCCGGGATAGCAATTACCGAGGCGGCAGTAAAACTATTCGACAGACTCGCCAGCCGCAGTCTTTTCATACGAAGGATTTACCTCGTTGCCAATCACACCATTGACGAATCCAAGGCCGAATCCCAGCTAAATCTCTTCGAGCAAGATCAATTGTTGATGGACGAAAAAGAGCATAGGAGACAGAAAGCCATACTTGAAATCAAGCGCAAATACGGGAAAAATGCCATCCTCAAGGGCGTAAACTTTGAAGAAGGGGCCACCATGATAGAGCGCAACTGTCAAATTGGAGGACACAAGGCATGACAGATAATTACGAAGACATCATCGGCATGGAGCATCCGACTTCAATAAGACACCACCGTATGAGCATGTCTGAGCGAGCAGCACAATTCGCTCCATTCACCGCACTCTCCGGTTATGATGCCATGCTCGAAGAGCAGATAAGAAACACCATTGAATCTTATGATTTGATAGAGGAATCACAGTAAACAGGCCAATTATAAATCATCATATATGAAACGATTATTTCTTACTATCTCATTATTTGCGTGCATCAACATTCACGCAGATGACGGATCTCGACTATGGCTTGAGCCAGCCACCACTGGTACTGAGGCCAAAATAGTTGTAGATAGCAAACAGACAGCGACCACAGACATCGCAAAAGAAGAACTTTCTACTGGTTGGCATGGTGGCGAAGTACACTTAAAAGTCAGGAAGTTGAAAGAGATGAAGCCAGATGCATTCGCCATCACCAGAAGTGGCAGCATCACCACCATTACATCTCCTTCAGACATTGGTCTGCTTTACGGTGCTTATAGGCTTATTCAGCTGCAGAGGACTGCCGAATTGCCGGAAGAGTTCGAATATACCGACAGCCCATTTCACGATTTCCGCATTCTTAACCACTGGGACAACCTTGACGGCAACAGCGAACGAGGCTATGCTGGTAAAAGTATCTTCTGGAACGTCCAGGGCTATCCAGACACCATCGGGACGAATGACACTAAAGAGATTGTCAATTGTCCGCTGAACAACAACACTTATGCTAGAGCATGTGCATCAGTCGGAATCAATGGAGCGGTGCTCAACAACGTCAATGCCTCCCCTATGATGCTCAGTTCCGAGGTACTTAAGATGGCCAAGCAATACGCTGACAACCTCAGGCCATACGGCATCAGAATCTACCTTTCAGTCAACTTCTCCAGCCCCATCATAGTCGGAGGGCTCCCGACAGCAGACCCTATGAACAAGGAAGTTCAGAACTGGTGGAAAGCGAAAGCAAAGGAGATCTATTCCCTTATCCCCGACTTCGGCGGTTTTCTTGTCAAAGCCAACAGCGAAGGACAGCCAGGACCAATGGATTATGGTCGGACACACGCAGACGGAGCCAACCTGCTTGCCAGAGCCATACGGCCATACGGCGGAATAGTCATGTGGAGAGCATTCATCAACAACCCCACTGATCCAGACAGAGCCAAACAGGCCAGGCTCGAATTCGAAGACCTCGACGGCCAATTCCTTGACAACGTCATCATTCAGGTCAAGAACGGTCCCGTAGATTTCCAGCCTCGCGAACCTTTCAATGCACTCTTCGGAGCACTCAAGAAAACGGCCGAGATGGCAGAATTCCAGATTACACAAGAATACCTGGGACAGGCCAATCATCTCGCCTACCTCGGAACCATGTGGGAAGAGTTCTTTGACGAGGTAACTCAGTTCGCCGACTACATTCCGGCACAGCAAAGAGCACGATACAATGCTATAGCCGGAGTTGCCAACACTGGTACAGACCCTGATTGGACAGGTCACCCTCTTGCACAATCCAATTGGTACGCATTCGGGCGGCTTGCATGGAATCCAGAACTCGATGCCAAGACAATCGCTCAGGAATGGACGAAACTGACTTTCCCAAGCCTGAACGACTCTCAGCGCGAAACCCTTATTTCCATGCTGATGCGTAGCCGTGAAGCCGTTGTAGACTACGAAATGCCTATTGGACTTCATCACCAGTTCGGAGACTCACACTATGCCCCAGGCGTGTGGGACAAACGGCCTATCAGGCGTGACTGGCTGCCTACTTTTTACAATCAGGCCGATTCATCGGGAATAGGATTTGACCGCACTGCAGCCACAGGAAGCGGAAACACATCCCAGTATGACCAAGCGTTTGGAGGTATTATGGAAAACCTCAGCACTTGCCCGGACAAATACCTTTTATGGTTCCACCATGTTCCGTGGACACACATCTGTCAGAGCGGAAGGACAGTATGGGAAGAACTCTGCTACCGCTACCAGCACGGCATCGATGAGGTTCGCGATATGCAACGGCAGTGGAATAGCCTTGAAGGCGCCATTGATCCGGAAATTTTCCGGGATGTTCAGGTTCGGCTCATGACCCAGGCGAGAGACGCTCAGTGGTGGAAAGACGGAAGCGTATTATATTTCCAGAGCCTGCACAGACTGCCTCTCCCAGACTTTTTGGAGCCGCCTGTCCATACTTTGGAAGAATGCAAGAACAGCAACCTCAACGTAGGTCTCTACAGAAGTCCGACTCACGAGGAGCTGAACAGAGTAAGATAGCAAGTAACTAACACAAGCGGCTGACCACATCAATAAATGGCCAGCCGCTATTATTATCTTCAAAGAACACTATTTATGCATCTATGGGCGAGAAGCAACAAGAGGCTCTCCTGGAGCAGATGCTTCAGCATCATTCTCGTCAAGCTTGAATATCATGAAAGACTTGCTGCTTTCGGTATATGGCTTCCATTCACCACCTTTAGGACCGTTAGGGTCGCCATATTTTGCGAAATTGGACCATGCGGTAAGCATTTTCTCCGAGAGATCCCAGTCTCCCTGAGTCCAAGGCCTCCAGCAATGCTCCAGAGACTTGAAGACATACCACAAGTCGGATGAATGGAACGCTCCCTTGAGATAATCCTCCGGGTGAGAGCCATCATCTGGAAGAGGACGGGCAAACTGATAAGCATACGCCTTCTGACCGAGAGACTCTCTATTCAAGCAGAAATCAGCAATCTGAGGGCCCATATTTCCGGCATCATTAAGGGTATATCCCATCATGAATGGCACCTTGGCAAGCTTGTCCGTAACGCAAGCCTCGTCAAATGTTATCGGCAGCACGTAATGATCAAGATATGGTGCAATAGGCATTGCAGAAAGGGCGCTTCTCTTACCGGTCACAGAGGTATAAATCGTTCCGAGCGCGTAAATGGTTTCCGTCGAAGCAGCACGCATCTTCTTGAGGTCAGTAAGTCCGGCCCAGTCCATCACTTCCTTAATGCTGGCTTCAGCCTCTTCAAGAGTAAGATGTCCCTGTGTAGTCATTCTTCCACCCTCGGCAGCTTTGGCATCTGCAGTCTTGCTTGGATCAACAAGTCCGCTTCCGCTCATCACTACCGCCTTGTTAAAGAGACCTTCGGTAAGTGGAGATGCAGAAAGGAACTTGACACTTCTCGAGCCAGCACTCTGTCCAAAAATCATCACATTATCAGGATCCCCGCCGAACTGTGCAATATTGTTCTTGACCCACTTAAGGGCAGCTATCTGATCCAGCGTACCCCAGTTACCTGTAGCATGCTCTGGATCCTCAGCAGAAATCTCAGGATGGGCAAAAAAACCAAATGGACCCACACGGTAGTTAAATGTCACAAGGACGACATCCTTTGCCGCCCACTCCTTTCCATCGAACTCAGGCTCTGAGCCCCAGCCCTCACGAAGTCCGCCTCCAAAAATCCAGAAAGCCACTGGAAGTTTCTTGTCTACCTGTCCCGGAGCCTTGGTATAGACATTTAGGTAAAGGCAGTCCTCGCTGTAAGGAGCCTCATCACCATAGCCCCACTCGGTAGTATATCCGCCTGGATAATGCGCTGCCTGAAATGCAGGATGTCCGAACTTGTCGCACATTCTCACTCCTTCCCAAGCCACCACGCTCTGAGGAGCTCTCCATCTGTTCTCTCCAATAGGAGGTGCGGCATAAGGAATTCCCTTATATACATATACACCCTCCTTCTCGGTCATGACTCCCTGAATATCACCGCCTTCTACGTGAAGCACAGGAACAGTTTTCTCCCCGGCGCAGGCAGAGAGCACCAGGGCTGAAAATAAATACAAAAACTTCTTCATGTGAATTTTATATAATTATAAATCAAATTTAGCAATTTTATTTTTCTCTGACAATGCTCTGTCAGCAAGAACAATCCCCCTCTGCCTATATTCTCCAGGTGAGCACCCGCGTAACCGCTTGAATACATGGCAGAAATGTGAAGTATTGTTGAACCCACATGCATAAGCCACGTCCGAAACACAAAGCGAGTCATCATTTGTCAGCATCATGCAGGCCCGATTAATCCGCATCTCATTCACGGTAAAGACAAGCGTCCGCCCTGTGCTTCTTCGGAAAAAGTTACAAAAGGCCGTCCGGCTCATAGAGAACTTATAAGCCACATCAGATAGGGATATATCCTCACAGAGATGCTCTTCAATGTATGAGAGGATCCCGGCAATCCTTGAAGTCCCGGAATGTTTGAAGTCGGACACGTCTAGACATATACGCCTAATGTCATTGCAGATATATACAAGACGCAATATTTCCATAAAGGAGATAAGTCTTTCCTGAGCAGACTGCGCCGTCATCCTCATCATAAGCGAAGAGATCCGCGTGCCGCACTCCCCTCTGATTTCCATAGCAGAATCAAGTCCTGACAACATGTCTACTATACGCCTAAATTCCGGAAAAACAGATAGCCTTGAAGAAATCGTCTCCAGAGAAAACTGAATGTTATATTCCATAATGTGTCCGCGTGACAGACTGTCATAAATCCAGTTATGCGCTATATTACCAGGTATAAGTATCACCTCCATCTCACGGAAAGGTTCCGTAATATCGCCTATGGTACGGATACCGCTTCCGTTCAGAGTGAATTGGAACTCCATCTCAGGATGGCAATGGAGCGAAAGATTATCTATGGTGGCATCGCGATCGCACCTCACCAGAAACGAATTACCGTCTGGAATTACAACTCTTTCGAAACAGACCGCCTTTGACATATTGTGAATTTTACACAAATATATAATATTATTCACCAATCCCAAAACGCATAATCCACCTAAATTTGCAGCCAAAACACACCATCAGAATGACAGACAGATACCTTGCTTCCAAGCCAAGATTTGAGATTCTGGACGGACTCCGCGGAGTAGCCGCCCTTATGGTCATTGCATATCACATTTGTGAAGTGTACATGACAAGTTATGCAGATGCCTATGTCAATCACGGTTACCTCGCCGTAGACTTTTTCTTTGCACTTTCCGGATTCGTGATTGGGTACGCATACGATGATAGATGGACAAAAATGAGCACTTGGGGTTTCTTCAAACGCCGCCTTATTCGTCTACATCCAATGGTGATATTCGGAGTAATAGTCGGAGCGGTCTGCTTCTACTTTCAGGACTGTGCTGATTTTCCGCTAGTCCACACCACACAGGCTGGGCAACTGCTTATCGTAATGCTCATCAATATGCTTATGATTCCGCTGCCTCCGTGCATGGACATCAGAGGAACCGCCGAGGTATCTGCATTAAACGGTCCGACATGGACTCTGATGTATGAGTATATCGCTAATATTCTTTACGCATTTGTCCTAAGGCGCTTGCCGAAAATAGCCATTGCAATACTCGTGGCTCTTAGTGCCGTACTCACTCTTGATGTGGCATTGAACATCAATATCTTCGGTATTCTTGACGACTACCAGACTCCTTATGCGATTCTCGGTGGATGGTCCCTTACAGGACAAGGTATATATCTTGGATTCACAAGACTTCTCTATCCATTCCTTGCAGGTCTGCTGATTTCAAGACTTCACCTGACACTGGACGTGAAAGGTGCATTTCTATGGTGTTCCATTGCCATTGTCGCACTCCTAAATGTTCCTTTTCTAGGAAACAGAACGCCACTGCTTGAAGGGCTATTCAATTCAGCCATGATTCTATGCATACTGCCACTAATTGTATCAGTCGCAGCAGGCAGCAATATAAAAGGAAAATTCGCCAACAAACTATGCAAATTCTGTGGGGAGATATCCTATCCGATATATATAACCCACTACCCGATGGTATTCATACAGCATGCATGGGTACAAAATCACCCTGACGCCCCAATAGGAGCCCATATAGTAGTTGCCCTCAGTACTTTCGCAGCAGCCGTATTCGTTGCCTATGCCGCGCTCAAGCTCTATGACGAACCAGTAAGGAAATGGCTTCAGGAGAGAAAATAATTAGCATTTAGGAAAAAGAATCGTATATTTGTCATGATCGGGAAACAAGTCCCACATGATTAATATGAAACGCATCCTTTTCATTTTTTCAGCCTTGACATTGTTCATATTCAAGGCATATTCGCAGCCCACACTTCAAACCAATGGGACTACTGCACACATCATAGCCAACGGAAAGCCCATGCTCATCATCGGAGGAGAAATGGGCAATTCATCAGCCTCATCAGCGGCGGATATAAAGAAGCATTTTGATCACCTGCAAAGGCTGGGGCTCAACACCGTGCTCGTCCCGGTATCATGGGAACTGATAGAGCCAGAGGAGGGCAAGTTTGACATGAGTAGCCTGGACAACATTCTTATACAGGCACAAAGCCATGATTTGAAGGTAGTCCTGCTATGGTTCGGTGCATGGAAGAACAGCATGAGCTGCTATGCTCCGGAATGGTTCAAACGGGATGTCAAAAGATTTCCTCGCGCCCATGCCGAAAACGGACGTCCTGTCGAAGAAGCCAGTTCCCTTAGCCAAAACGTCCTTGAAGCTGACAAAAAAGCCTTTTGCAAAGTAATTGAGTATCTCAGAGATAACGACAAGAGCCAGACAGTAATCATGGTACAAGTGGAGAATGAAATAGGGATGATAGACGTACCAAGAGACTATTCGGAAGACGCTAACAAGCTGTATCATAGCCGCGTTCCGGAGTCACTTGTCAAATATCTGACCGACCATCGCAAGACCCTTCATCCTTATATGGCTGAGCGATTTCAATATGACTCCACACACAAGACCTGGCCAGAAGTATTCGGAAACGATATATATTCTGAGGAAATATTCCAGACATGGACCTATGCCAGATACGTTGAACAGCTCGCATCTGCAGGCAAGGAGATATATAAAATCCCCATGTATGTCAATGTCGCTCTCAATAGCCGTGGAAGGAAACCGGGACAATACCCATCTGGAGGGCCACTTGCTCACCTCATTGACATCTGGCATGCATCCGCCCCATCCATTCAGGTACTCGGAGTAGACATTTACGACACCGGATTTGCCGACTGGACGGACAAATACCACCTCCATAACAATCCGCTCTTCATTCCGGAGATACGGCTCGAGGACAAAGACGCCATGTACGCCCTTTACGCGTTCGGACACCATGATGCAATGGGATTCTGTCCGTTCAGCATCGAAGACTATCCGATGCACCAGGGAAAAAGCACAAACTCGTCCGACAATATAGACCTTAATGCAGATGACCAGCTGAACGCATTCACGCCACAGACAGGCAACTTGTCCCCGATAGCTTCATGCTACCGTCTACTTCGTCAGGCAGAGCAACTCATAATTGACCGTCAAGGCACATCCGACATGGATGCAGTGCTGCTGACCAATGAACATAGGGAACAGGAAATCATCACAACTGACGGAATACGGTTCACAGTCAAACATAGTTACTCGCTTGGGTGGGAAGCGGGCGCCAAGGACGAAAACTGGCCCGAAGCAGCCTGCATCATACTACGTCTCGGGGTAGAAGACTATATGGTATTGGGAAGCGGAGTAGTCATCACCTGTTCGGACGCAAAAGCCGGAACACAGTGGAAAAAAGGCGACAAGAGGATAGGCATCGCACTATGCGAATCAGTATCGGTAGAAGGACGTCAGTTGACGCCGGTGAGACGGCTCAATGGAGACCAGACGCATCAAGGACGTCACATCCGTATCCCGGCCGGACAGTTTGACGCACAACATTTTAGACTCTATCGTTTCTGACAATATCATCAAGTACGAGCTTGTCATAAGACACTCCGGCAAAGATAATTTCGCTCTCCTTCCGAAAGCCAAGTTCGCCATAATATGTGCTAACCCTCGGATGAGACTGATCCACTATCAGTGAGAATCTGCCATAACCAAGTTCCCTGCCGCGACTGATCTGGGCTCGCATAAGTAGATGTCCTAGACCGCATCCCCTATATCCTGGCGCCACGGCAAGGGAGTCAAGATAATATTCTCCAGGTCCGGTTTCCATATCAGAAGCCGAGTCAAAAGGCATTTCGCACTTGCGCTCAATTTCAGCAAAGGTGCGTTTTCTGTCCTCCTCATAACTATCTCCCGGATATGCTACAATACATCCAGCATCAGCCCCATCCACACTGGCAATTAACGCATTCCGATATGAATAGAGCGTATCCTCCATAGTGCAAATCTCGTCCATAAAACGGTAGGTTTCCGGCCTCTCCTCGAAGTTGGATAGCCCCACTGCACACAACACACACTCCGCCACAAATGGAGCGTCGGACTTGTCAGCTTCCCTGATTATCACTTTTCCATCCATCATACACAGACAAAAATACTGAAAATAAACCATATTATTCTTAAATTTGCATTCTTATGCTAATCAATTTCAAGAAATGAAGAGACTAATACTGTCAATTGTCGCCATATTCTGCGCACTGTCAACATTCGCACAGACGCAAGTCGTCAAATGGGTTTCGAGTGTAGAGAAGACTGATGAAAGCACATATAAGGTCACATTCACAGCCAGCATCGCACGCGGTTTTCACACATACTCCATCACAGACGAAACATCTCCTACTGAAATCATTGATGTTCAGATAGATGGAGGAGAGCTTGCCGGAAAACTTGAAGAATCAGGCACTCCGGAGATTATTGACGGAGCCAAGGCCTTTGAAAGGACCATGCAAATCTCCCAGAGCATCAGGCTCACTTCACAAAGCGCCGTCTACAGTGGCACCATATACACCAATGCGTGCAAGACCGGAGTATGCAAGGCCGAATACTATGATTTCAAGATTGATCTTGAAGATGATAGCCTTCAGGTAGCAGCCACTAACCAAGACATCCAGAAGGAAACTGCACAGACTATAGTCAGCCGCCCTAAGGAAGACAACGCCCCCGAGCAAGACAAGAGCAATATCTGGGGACTGATCTTGGAGGCCATGCTATGGGGATTTGCCATGCTCTTGACGCCATGTGTATTCCCTATGGTGCCGATGACTGTTTCGTTCTTCATGAAAGGCTCCGGGTCTCCTTCACAAGGAAGATTCAAAGCCAGCATGTACGGGCTATTCATAATCTTGTTATACACGATACCTATATCAGTGATTATCCTCCTTACCCGCATTATAGGAGGGGATGCCGTCACAGCCGACATTTTCAACTGGCTTGCCACACATTGGCTTCCAAATATCATATTCTTCCTTGTGTTCATGGTCTTCGCCGCATCATTCTTCGGAGCTTTTGAAATCTCTCTCCCATCCAAATGGACCAATGCGGCGGACAAGAATAGCGACAAAGGCGGGCTTGGCGGAATTTTCTTCCTTGCCCTCACGCTCGTTCTTGTAAGTTTCAGTTGCACTGGACCAATTGTCGGCACAGTGCTTATCAAATCCACTCAAGGTGAATTCTGGGCCCCGATGGTGACCATGTTGGCATTCTCAGTTGCATTTGCACTTCCATTCACGCTACTTGCATTCTTTCCTTCCCTGATAAAGAAAGTAAAGAAGAGCGGTGGGAGTTGGCTCAGCAGTGTAAAAGTAGTATTGGGATTTATAGAGTTAGCATTGGGATTCAAGTTCCTTAGCACTGCAGACCAGACCTACCATTGGGGAATACTTGACAGAGAAGTTTATCTTGCTATCTGGATAGTGATTTTCTCCCTGCTCGGATTCTATCTTCTCGGGAAAATACGATTCACACACGATGAGAAGGTAGAGACCATAGGAGTGCCGAGACTCGCGCTATCCATCGCCGTATTCTCATTCGTGGTATATCTTATTCCTGGCATGTGGGGAGCGCCGCTGAAAGCACTTTCGGGATACCTGCCTCCTATCACTACCCAGGATTTTGTACTCGGTACCAGCGGGTCATCAGTTACCTATAGTTCCACATCCGAATCATCAGAGAATCGATACGGGCTCGAGCTTCCCCTTGGGCTCAGCGGTTATTTCACCCTTGATGAGGGACTTGCGGCAGCACAGAAAGAAGGGAAACCAGTATTTGTGGATGTCACAGGCCATGGGTGCGTCAACTGCCGCGAGATGGAAGCAAGAGTATGGAGCGATCCAAGAGTTCTCAAGATGCTCCGGGAAGACTTCATTATAGTAGCCCTTTACAACGATGACAAACAGAAACTTGATGAAAGTGACTGGATCACGGACCCACAGACTGGGAAAGTATACAAAGATCTCGGAAGGGCCAACTCGTATATAGCAAGAACGCGTTGGGGCGTAAACGCCCAGCCGAATTACATTCTGCTCTCGCCTTCCGGCGAGCAACTCGTCCCAGTAAGAGGCTACGACCTATCCATAGACGGATTTATGGAATTTCTGCATAGCGGAATTGACGCGATGAAAAAGCATTAGAGTGAAAATGTTTTTGACCGACACACAAATAATTGCTATCTTCGCTAAAATTTTCCGCAATTCGCGATAAAATACATTTTTAATGGGAACAACAGCCGTTCTTTCTGCCATTTTCACCCTTCTCGCAGGCATAGGAATATTCCTCATCGCCTGTCAGATGATGAGCACCAATCTCGAGTCCGCAAGTTCGGACAAACTAAAGCAACTATTTGCAAAGGCATCCAAGAGCAAACTCCTCGGAGTCGGAATCGGCGCATTTGGAACGGCAGCAATACAGAGTTCGGGAGCCACGACAGTGATGACAATAGGATTCGTCAATGCCGGCATCATCTCACTCTCCCAAGCGGCTACTATCATCTATGGCGCCAATATAGGTACTACCATTACGGCCCAGATTGTGGCTCTCGGTATGTTCGGAGGAGCCAACACCCTCTCCACCACCATTATTTTCTCGGCTTTTGCCGGCGTAGGCGCCTTCATGGCGCTTTTTTCAAATAAAAGCACGTGGCAGACATGGGGCGGCATCCTATCCGGCTTCGGAATGCTTTTCGTGGGACTATCCCTGATGAGCAACTCCATGTCCGACTTCGCAGCACTTGACGGGGTCAAGACTTTCCTCGCATCCATAAGCAACCCCATCATATTGGTGCTCATCGGAGCCATTTTCACGGCCATCATCCAGAGTTCTTCCGTCATGACTTCCATCGCTCTCACGATGGTCGTCACCGGTCTTATAAGCCTTAACCAGGGTATCTTCCTCACCATGGGTTCAAACATAGGATCGTGTGTCGTCGCCATTATCGCAGGCATGGCAAGCGGCAAGAACGCTAAAAGGACAGCCCTCATACACCTACTCTTCAACTGCTCTGGCGTAGTCATCTTCCTACTCGTAGGATGGATTCTCAGTCTTGTGACTTCCGGAAGCCTCAACTATGGAGTGATGTTTGAACGAATGTTCCCAGATGCGCCACAGACGCAGCTCGCGATGTTCCATACGTTCTTTAACGTCATCACTGTACTGATCATATTGCCGCTCAACGAGGTTCTTGTATCGCTTGTATGCAAAGCCATTCCTGACTCAAAAGATATGGAGACGAACGGCGGATTCAGACTCAGATACGTTGATGATAACATGCTCCGTACTCCGCCTCTTGCAGTAGCACAGACCAAGAGAGAGATCATCAGAATGGCAGGGCTTGCAATCGAGAACTTTGATCGCTCCATCAACATCATCACAACCCTTGACTTCAAGGAGCATGACAATTTTATGAAGACGGAAGAGGAGATCAACTTCATCAACCGTGCCCTCGTAGACTTCGTTGTCAAACTATCCAACAAGACAGCCTTGAGCCAGCACGACCACATCTATCTTTCCACCACATTCCGTTCCATCAGGGATATAGAACGTATCGGAGACTATGCAGAGAATATCGTCGAGTATGCTGAAGACCTGAAAGAAACCGGAAGCAGTTTCAGCAGTGACGCGCTTGGCGAAATCTCTCGTCTCAAGAAGATGATTCATGATCTCTATGACAATGCCATTGCCGCTTATACTGACGAAGACATGGGCAAAATGGCGCAGGCCAACGTAATCGAGGAGCAGATTGATGATTTCACCAAGATGATGGAAGACAACCACGTTGCGAGGATGAATGCAGGTGTATGCACACCTTCCGTCGGAGCTCACTATCTTGAGTTGTCATCAAACACAGAGCGTATCGCTGACCACCTGATAAACGTAGCCAAGTCGATACGCAGTTTGAAATAGTATTAAGTATTGTTATCTGGTCCAGCCACTGGTCCAATCGTCAGAAGCATCTACTGCACCTCTGCCATCAGTTATACCAATAAACCTGTCAGTGAAGGTGAATACGGCGTTTTCCTTATTGGTTCCATCCGCAAGGAACTCCTTTGAGGAATATATCGAATTCTGTCCCTCATCTACTTTCTCATAGAAAGTGGTTTCAAGACTCACATTGCGAAGTACGGATTTTCCAGATGCAAGCGCGTTCAAAGTCTGCACGGTCTCCCCTCTTATGCCTTCAGCCTTTCCACATACAAGTGCATTTTCCAGAGTAACCTCAGTTCCGGCACGCAACCTGATTCCTTTCTTGTTGTCAGAAGAATTGTTTCCAATAAGTGTAATATGATTCAGTGTAGGGTGGGCTACTGGAGTAGCGTTGAAATCATCACCGTTATTGTCACATTCCATTAGGCAGTCACATGTAGGGTCGGTCTGATATGCCACAAGATATTCACCGCGTCCGTTCCATCCTTCTGTCCAGTCAAAGCTATCATCCGTGCAATCTACTACCACACAATGATCCACATTGACAGAGCCTCCGAAGAACTCAATACCATCATCAGCGCCCATATAGCACTCCACGAATGAGATTTCTGTTCCGTTTCCTACACCGTAGAGGGAGATACCGTTAGCCTCATGCTCAGCATCAAGTTTGTATCCGCTATACTCCACCCTGACATACTTCAGCACGCCAGAGTTGTCATTCTCGACATTTCCTCCATAGACAGCATTGCCTATCTCGGATGTCAAAGACTCTCCTGGCTTAGGTGCTCTGTTGGAATGAGCTCTTCCGCAGATATGAAGTCCGCCCCACGCGCCAGATTCCTTTTTCTCGGATGTCAGGACAATTGGCTCTGACGCTGTTCCCTCTGCCATCACCTTGGCGCCCTGTTCAATAAGGATATAATTGATCTCTCCATTGTCCACTGCAACCACAGTAACGCCCGGTTCAATTGTAAGCACTGCTGGAGAGACTACCTGCAAGCTTCCTGTCAGTCGATACGTCTTACCTTTCTCGAGGGTAAGGCTTTCGGTAATCCTTCCCTTAAGGTCATCTGGATCTCCTGCGGGTTTAACATCTTTCTCTTTCGTGCACGCCACGAGTCCGGCTGCACAGGCGACAACAGTCATCGCCTTGATCATCTTTTTGTTAAGCATAATTATATTGACTATAATGTCCATTTCAATCCTATATTTACCGACCGGCCTTGACGCCAGCCTTCAATATCAACCACTTGGTCTACACTCGGAATGCTCTGCACAAACTCAAGCGGAATATCTAGAATATTCTTCACGGACGCGCTGAGCGTCAAGCCTTTTCGAAAAGTCCAACCAGCCGTAAAGTCAAGGTCATGAATCGGCCTCTGTATCACATCCCCCAGTCCAGACAGTCCCACTGAATGAATTCTCGGTCCAGTCAGGTTGTATACGAGTGCCATACTGAGAGAACGATCGCGGCTAAATTGGGGAGAGTAAGTCACATCAGCATTTACAATGTACGGGGATGCACCCTGGAGCTGTCTTTCCGAGTTGGTATATACTCCGCCTTCAGGAAGAGTCACATCAGTGTACATCACTGAGACGTTGGCATTGAAGGCGAGCGATTCAGTAATGCTCTTTCTTAATTCCAGTTCGACCCCGGCAGCATATCCGCTATCCGCATTCTGGAATGAGTGCTCCGGAGCACCGCCAGAATACCGCTGGATCCGCTCAATTGGAGACTTGAGCCACTTAGCATAAAGCGTGGCTGAAATCTTGTCACTATAGTTATCCGGGAAACATTCATACCTAAAATCCACATTGTAGTTATAGGCATTTTTCAATGCAGCATTTCCTCTAAGCATGGCGCCTCCATAAGTCTCCTGGTATAGGAACGGAGCCATCTCTATGAACGACGGTCTAGTGATAGTTCTTGATAGTGACAATCTAAGCCATTGTCTGTCACGCAACTGGTACTTTAAGTTCAAAGCCACAAATGGGTCAACCGAATCAAGAACTCGGAACGTATCCTCCACATCATCATTGTAGTCCACCCTGCACCTGTCAGCTTCGATTCGAAGTCCCACATTAGCAGAGAACTTCTCCGTAATAACAGCATCATATTCAGTGAACACCGCTCCCACAACATTCCACGCATCATACCTGTCCCTTGCATTCTGCTTGCGGATGACTTTAACAAGGGCTTCATTCTCAAGTATGTCATTCACGTCCATTAGTATTCTTTCTTCAAACGAATCTCTGACCTTGCTCACATCATACAGATACCTTAAGGTTGAGAAGTTCCTATTCTTGAACCTTGCAGACATCCCAGCCTTGAATACAGAGCCATTATCATAGTGCCTTGAAGCCGTAGAGGAGAATGTATAATCAGATTCGTCAAGATCTCCATAATAACGGTATGTCTCAAGATTATTGGTAAAGAATTTGAGTCTTCCATCATCATCTCTCTGGAAAAGCATCTGACGACGATCAGGCTCCTCACCCGAATTCAAAGAAGTACCGATTCCCCAATCAACAGACCACTTGCCGACTTCATGATAACCCGACAATTGTACGTTAAGCAGGCTATATATATGCCTTAACCGGCTCTCTCCAAACAAATCACGCTCCTCATAATCCACACCAGTTCTATTCTGGAAAGACTCTGAAGCATTTCTTGCATAGAAAGCACACATCGCTATTCTGTCATTGTCACGAAGAGTTTGCTCGATATTAAGCATAGCCGCCACATCAAGAGACGAATCATAACTATCGTAGCGGAACCAACTCTTGCGTGTTCCAGAAGCCTCATAAGTATTGAAAAAGGCATCTCTTACGACATCGGAAGAACTTTTGACAGATACCCCACCGTTAACAGATAGGGTCTGGGCGCCAAGGGAAAAACTGTTCCCCCCAGAAATAATTCCTTCAATATCCGGAAGTCCGGCAGTCTGCTGCACTGCAAACTTTCCTGGTACCATACGGAACCTTGGACGCAGCAGCGCATTAAGATTTGAACCGGCAGCCAATGAAGCAGACAACGAAGGTTCCAAGGCTCCGGCTTTGGTGGAAATGTCCACATGCGCACCTGAATAGTCCGCATAGGAAGACGCCTCATACACTTTGCTCACCGTCACATTCTTTACGGTACTTGACGGAAACATGTCAAGCGGGGCAAGTTTGTTATCAGGATTAGGCGAGCCGAGTGGCATTCCATTCAAGGTAGTGATACTGTATCGATCGCCAAGTCCGCGTACCGTAATTCTTCCAGCATCGGACACTGAAATTCCTGTAAGCTTGGTAACACTCTCAAGGGCATTGGAAATTCCTTTAAGCCCCATTTCCTTGGCTCCGATATTCTCTATTGCAAAAGCACTCGCCATTCGTTCATTGTCAAGTGCCTTTACTGATTCCGAACTCTTCCTCACAGAGACTGTAGCCTGCTCAAGGAAACTGTCATCAAGCGCAAGACTTATTATATATAAACCATCAAGTGACTTGAGCGTTTGACCCGCGCAAGCCACTTGACCATCCACAATATCTATACGAACCGCCTTGTATCCGATATAAGAGACTTCATAAGAAGAATTCTCTCCGCCGACAGCAAAATTGCCATCCATATCGGTTATAGTCCCCACAGGGACATCAGACTTGGAGTCAATCCTGACAAGTCCTGCACCGGCAAGTGCGGAACCGTCAGAAGCATCCACCACTTTTCCCCTTATGCCTGGCCCCGCATAGGCCACACCTGCAAAAACACAGCAGGTACACAAGGCACACATTAACCTCATCAATTTCATCGATATCCTTTTTATCGTGGGCAAAGATATCTAGAAGAAGTTACGGGATTATGACAGATTTGTTAAAAAAAAGTTACCGCTGCACCTTAGGGAGCTTAGAAAGACTATCTGCAATCTGCTCGTCAGATGGAATCACATCCGACATCTTTCCATCATTAAAACTCTCGTAAGCCTTCAAATCAAAATAGCCTGTACCAGTAAGGCCGAAGACTATAGTCTTGGACTCACCTGTCTCTTTACATCGCAATGCCTCATCTATCGCTGCTCGTATGGCATGACTGCTTTCCGGGGCCGGCAATGTACCCTCAACCCGGGCAAATAGCTCGGCAGCCTCGAATACAGAAGTCTGTTCGACGGCACGGGCTTCCATCAGACCGTCATGATAAAGCTGCGACAAGATTGTGCTCATACCGTGAAACCTCAAGCCTCCTGCATGATTGGCAGACGGTATAAACTGACTGCCAAGAGTGTACATTTTGGCAAGTGGACATATCATACCAGTATCACAGAAATCATAAGCATATTTCCCTCTCGTGAAACTAGGGCATGACGCTGGCTCTACCGCTATTATTCTATATTGAGCCTCACCACGGAGCATTTCTCCCACGAAAGGACTTATAAGACCTCCAAGATTAGAGCCGCCGCCGGCACATCCAATTATGATATCAGGCTTGACGCCATACTTGTCAAGAGCAGCTTTTGTCTCAAGGCCAATAACAGTTTGGTGCAAAAGCACCTGATTTAGCACAGAGCCAAGCACATACCGATATCCAGGTTGAGAAGTGGCCGCTTCCACTGCCTCAGAAATAGCGCATCCGAGACTTCCCGTAGTGCCCGGATACTCCTGAAGAATCTTCCTACCCACAGCCGTCGTATTACTTGGGGACGGCGTAACTTTAGCACCATACGTGCGCATGACTTCCCGTCTGAAAGGCTTCTGCTCGTATGAACATTTAACCATATACACCTGACAGTCAAGACCGAAATAGGAACAAGCCATACTCATAGCTGTACCCCATTGTCCAGCACCAGTCTCAGTGGTAACTCCTTTGAGTCCCTGCTTCTTGGCATAGTATGCCTGGGCAATTGCAGAGTTAAGCTTATGACTTCCAGAAGTATTGTTTCCCTCGAACTTATAGAAAATCCTGGCAGGAGTGCCCAAAGCCTTTTCCAGGAAATACGCTCTGATACATCCTGTAGAAGTCAAGTATTTCCTTCGGTATGTCAAAATATGCCGTATCGTTGTCCAATTCCTGACGGCATAGTTCTTCACAGAAAATGGGCTTAAGATCTTCGATGGACAGTGGATTTCCAGTGTCCGGGGCAAGAAGCGGAGAAGGTTTATTCTTCATGTCTGCTCTGACATTATACCATTGCGTGGGAATCTCATTCTCCGCAAGATAGATTTTGTAAGGAATTGTCTCTTTCATATACATGATTATTAATAAACAAAAAAAGGTCCCACCACGAAGCCGCGGCAGGACCTTTCCTAATTACACATTATGCAAGCATAAAAGTGTCTCACCTACTACGACTCTGAAGTTGTAATAAGTGCCACCACCAATATTTGCCTACAAAAAACATATAACTGCTATTGCTGCGCAATTTAGAAATAGAATTCAAGAAAAGCAAACAATTCAATAGATTTTTTCTCCTACTGCGATATATGAATCCCCGTTAAATGCCACGCCGTACACGTCTCCCGACCTTGTAAACTCAGGATAATTACAGTGCGAGCACTTTGGAAGCACGAACAGAATCCCTTCCCTGCAGCCGAGCACAAATGCATCCCGAGAAGCCGAATACGTAGCGCATAATGGTTCATTTTCAAGGACATAACTACTTCCATTAATGCTATATTCAAGTTCTCTACGACTCCATACGTTTCCATGCGTAGACACGAATGCTACTGGAGTTCCATCCGAGACAAGAACTCCACACACACAAACCGCATCATCGGACACAGCCACAGCAGTAAGCCGGACCTCTCCATAGTAATCGGAATACTCCGCATTGAAATCGAATACAAAAGGGGTGAAATTCATGTCGAAACGAATTATCTGCGACTTTTCTGTAATGGCATAGCAGCTTTCCCCACGAGCATCCACATCCACCAAAGACAGGCCATCCTCCATGGGCACGGTCAACTCCTGACCATCCACCACAGCAACTATCCTATCTCTATATGATACAGCGGTAACGCCATCGATGACATCTACACACACAGGCATATCTGAAGACTCAAGCCTGTATTCGGATAGCGAGTCTGCTTCAGCACTCACATACTCCAACTTTCTATCCGAAGTCAGAAGCACGAACCCATCCAAATAGGCTGCAGCATCCATATAATGAATCTCTGGCCGGGAGAGAATCCCGGCCAGAGACAGCACAATTATATGTAAAATACTACTGAGCAATTCTGAACCAGTCAAATGAAGCCTTGATAGGTTCGCTCTTAGTCTGAGCGCCCATTCCTGGTCTCATGAATGCCGCGAAACGTGCAGGAAGTACACCATCACAAGCAATGATTCCCGCATTGATATCCTTAAGTACGATATCGACCTTACCGGCCTGCTCATACTTCTTTCCATCCGCTGAGAAATAGGCTGTATAGGCAGACCCCTTCTTTACAAGACGAAGCCAAATGGTATTGTCCACTACTTTGACATCATCAAGCCTAAAGGTTACACTTGCCTTATTGTATCCGTCCGCTTCGCAGCTAAGCTGAAGAGTAGCGGTAGGGACGCCATTACCTCCCTGTCTGAATCCAGGGGCAGCATAAACATACTTGACGAAATTGTCATCATCCTGATATGCCACAAGTCCAGCATTCTGTGATGGCTGTCCCGGGAGAGCAGAGCAATGAAGCTTGGTATTAAGTGTCCAATCACTATTGGCACTCTGGACGAAGATATTGGCAGCGTTGTTGTTAGCGCCATCTATATCTCCTGCACCAGTGGTGATAGTAAGAGTACCGTTGTCAAGAGTATATGCTGAAGCATTCTCACGGACTATCTTCCAGGCGGAAGAGAGTTTCTTTCCGTTGAATTCATCTGATGCAGATTTCACCCCGAAGTGAACGTAGTATACAGACTCATCAGAAGTAACATCATCTATCACCTTCACAGTCGCGGTCCCAGGAACGGCTGGAGCTTGTTCAACTACGACACGAAGGCCTGGATCAGCACACTTGGCGCTCACCACAGGAGCTGAAGAAGATGCTTTACGTATAAATGAGTATTCCTGTACACCAGCCTTAAGAATTGACTTTCCTGCGACCTTGAGTTCTCCCAGTGCAAGATCAGGCATGACTTTCACGGAATATGAACCGCTCACGCATTTTCCGTTGTACTTGACAGAAGCTGTTACCGTGGCCACACCCTGTGACCTTGCAGAGATGACTCCCTGTGCATCTACTGAAAGCACGGACGCATTATTGCTTGAATAAGTTATCTCAGCCTTTGAGAGATCAAGGAAGCTATCATCCATAAGAGCAGCGGTAAGCTTGGTCTGGGCTGTCTGTCCCACCTTAAGTACAGATACTCCGCAATCTGCCACTACCACTTTAACCTCCGGCTTAAGCTCGGTAGATGTCATGGTAGCCGTAACCTTTCCTCTGATATCCTTGGAAGAAGAACCGATTTCGAATACGTAGCGACCAGCGTCATAGCTTATCTTGTCAGCTTCCATATTCCAGAACCACAGATCGTTGCAGTCAATGTCCACGCTAACAGTCTTGGTCTGGCCTATAGGAACAGTGACTCTCTGGAATCCCTTAAGACGCTTGATAGGCCTCTGCGCAGATGCAGGGCTGTCAGGTGTGCTTACATAGATCTGAACAACCTCGTCTCCGTCATACTTTCCAGTATTCTTAACATCCACGCTCACACGTACTCTGTCTGCAGGAGTAATAGAAGTGCGATCAATACGGAAATTGCTGTACTCAAAAGTTGTATATGAAAGGCCGTAGCCAAATTCATAAGAGACCGGCTTGGCGAAATACCAGAGCGTACGACCATTCTTTCCTTCACCACCACGTAGGGTGTAATCAGTAATGGCAGGAAGATCCTTGACGGTCTTGTACCATGTTGCATTGAGCTTTCCTCCAGGGGTCACGTCGCCGAAGAGTATCTTGGCAATGGCAGCACCCTGCGCCTGTCCGTTGTATCCAGTCCAGAGGATACCTGGAATATTCTCAAGATCCTTGAACTCTTCCACTTCCACGCATCCGAGAGTCTGCATCACTACAATAGTGTTCTTGTTGACTGAGGCAACGGCTTTGATAAGATTGACCTGGTTGCCTGGAAGCTGGAGGGTAAGACGGTCTGCCTCTTCGGTAGCAGTATTTTCATCGGTACCTACAAATACGACAGCCACATCAGAACTTCTAGCAGCATCCAGAACCGCTGGATCGATTTCATCATCTTCTGGCGCTTTATATACAAGATAAAGGGTCTGGAGACCATTATATCCAAGTCTGTTGACCTTAGACTCCATAGGAGTGCTGGCTCCGTAAACACCGCCGACCCTCTTTCCAGAAGCCTTGGTCGCCTCAAGAGTACTGATGAGGTTTCCGTCTGGAGAGCCAACATGAGCCTCGATGATACCACCCTCGGTAGGAATATTCACTCCGATTGTAATCTTGTCTACATTGACGAGATCAATGTCGTTATAAGCCGTCCATGAACCGTCATCAATAGAGCGGACCTGCTCTTCAGTACCCATTCCTGAACCAACAGTAATACCCTCTGAAGAAGCGGAGTACTTGGTAGCATCATGACGAGTCACAGTTCCATCGGCTTTTGTAAGTTCGAAGTATGCCACATACAGAAGATTACTCTTGCTCTTGGTACTTCCGCCAGAAGCAAGTTTAACCTCCACATCCACACCCTTTGCAGCAAGGTAGTCCTTAATTCCCTTATAAGGACTGATGCGGCTGCTCTCCTCTGGGCGTCCCGAATATGGGCCAAGCTCCACCTTATCTGCCTGAGGGCCTATGAGTGCAATGCTTTTGAGAGAAGAAGCGTCGAGAGGAAGCGCACGGGTAGATGTACCTTTTACAATCTCGTCCTTCATTAGCACTGGAGTACGTGTAGCAACCTCCTCAGCAAGAGCCTGATACCTTACAGCATTCACCATCGATGCCGGATAAAGTGCATACGGAACCATCATATCGGGATCAAACTCTCCGGTACGCATACGGATGGTGAATACATTTACAAGAGCACGGTCAATGTCTGCCATGGTAATAAGCCCCTTCTCAAGTGCACTGATCGCATATCTCTGATATACGCTTCCACAATCAGAATCAACACCAGCCTTTAAGCCTGCAGCCGTAGCCTCTTCAGCAGTCTCCACATAATAGTGTCCGGTGTATATATCCTCAATGGCAGCACAGTCTCCAGTCACATATCCCTTCATACCATAGGTGCGGCGGGCAATAGTGTCAAGATAGAGCACACTCGCGGATGTAGGAACATGGTTCACTGCATTGTATGAAGACATAATCGAAGGAAGATTGTCATTCTCGATAAGTTCCTTGTAAGGATAGAGGTAGAACTCTCTCATATCACGAGAATCCATGTTGGAACTGCTGACATGACGGTCGAACTCACTATTGTTGGCAAAGTAATGCTTGGCGCAAGGAACTGCCTTCAAGTAATCAGGATCATTTCCCATGAGTCCGCGCACATAGGCACCAGACATCACAGCTGACAGGAATGGGTCTTCGCCGTATGACTCACCGGTTCTACCCCATCTTGGGTCGCGAATAGGCTCTACAACAGGAGACCAGAAAGTCAGTCCCTTGGTTCCCGTCTGGAAGGTCGCGCGTGCCTCGTCCGCAATGGCGGACGCTTCTCTTTCGAGAAGTTGTGGGTCCCAGGAGGACCCCAAAGCCACGCTGTTTGGATACGAAGTAGGTCCCTGAAGTCCGACCGAAGGATTGGCTCCAGAAAGAATTCCGTGAAGAGCCTCACTCCATACATTGTACTGACGTACACCCAGACGCGGCACTGGAGCCATGTTGTTGCCAAGAAGGCTTTCTTTCTCCTCAAGAGTAAGCCTTGATACCAAATCCACAGCACGCTCCTCGAAGGAATAATTCGTGTTTTGGTAAATAGGAGTTTTGTCCTGAGCTACTGCCACAGCAGCCACTCCCAGGGACAAAAGCATAGATGTTAACAATCGCATAAAAAGAGTAATAATAGTGGTATAAAATATGGGGATACGAAAACTATCGCATCCCCACAAATTTAATAATATTCAGTGAATAATCCTATTTACCACTCAAGAATCTTCTTGAAATCGTAAGCCTCAGGATTAGCAATACCAAGTGCCCTTACCGCCTCATAGTCATCAGGGGTAATATAATGTGCGATGTACTCATAATAGTTCTGAGCAGTTCCGCAGTTGATATCCACGATGCGAGGAGGAATCTTTCCAGTAGTTGGATCCTGAAGATCAGCCAGATAAAGAGGAGAAACATTACCGTATGAATCTACATAGACCATACATCCAGTCTTACCCTCCTTGAAGAGCTGATATACACCCATTGCAAGTTCGGTACAATATGTCAAATCGTATGCGATAGGATCTTGGCAACGAACATCATAACCTATCTCAAGAGGACGGCCCTTGACTTTAAGCCCGATTGCCTTGAACTCCTTGTCAAGAAGGTCATTGAAGAGAACAGCCTTGGAAAGCTTACCGAGTTCAGGGTGACCGTGATCATCGTATGTGAAATGAACTCCGGCATCCTCAAGTTCTTTGATATCAAGATTATGGAAGAGTCCTTCGGCAGTAACTATGGTACCATAATCAATACCCATGAGTTTTCTCTTGATGATAGCAGACAGAGAGAGCTTAATAATCTTATCAAGCGTGATGTGTGTCTTGTTAAACATCTCAGGGATGATAGTCATAGGGCTGTGTGTAGCCTCACCGATTCCGAGTGCAAGACTTCCGCATGAACGTCCCATGGCGCAAAGGATAAACCAGTTTCCTGATGTGCGAGCATCCTCGTATGCAGTACGAGCAATGTGAGCGCCCTCGTTCTTGGCAGAGTTATATCCGAAAGTAGGAGCGTTAGCAGGAAGAGGAAGGTCATTGTCAATAGTCTTAGGACAATGAATATTGGCAATAGGATAACCCTTGGCTGTAAGGAACTTGGAAATTCTGTTAGCCGTAGAAGCGGTATCATCGCCACCGATGGTCACAAGAAGCTTGATATTGTTCTCCTTGAAAAGATCAAGATTGAAATTCTCCTCGAAATCCTTGTCCGTTGGCTTGAAACGGCTCATCTGAAGATAAGACCCACCGCGGTTGAAATAACGGTCAGCAGTCTGGAATGTCAAATCCTCAATTCGTGCGTTCTTGGAAAAAAGGCCTGAATACCCACCGTGAAGACCGATAACCCTATAGCCTTTGGACAGGAATGTCTTAGCGACACTCATAGAAACAGAGTTCATACCTGGAGCGGGACCACCGCCACACAGAATAATAACAGAATCTTTCATTGTCAATATTTGAAAATTAAATCTTGCAAATTTACTCATTATCCTCATAATTCCCAAACTATTTCTTTTTGTATGAGCTATTTCAAATATCCTCATTTTTGACTAAATTTGTACTTTTATGGAAAAGGAAACTGCAAGGAAAAGAATACTCGAATTGAGGTCTCTGCTTGAAGACTATAGCCGACGCTATTATGTAAATAATGCGCCAGCGATAAGTGATTTTGAGTTTGACACCTTGATGAGGGAACTCGAAGATCTCGAAAAAGAGTTTCCGGAATTAGATAGTGCCGACTCCCCTACCCATAAAGTAGGTTCAGACCTTGAATCAGGATCAGTAGAATCTGCCGGCACTATATCGGATAAGAAACAGCAGGGATTCATACAGCGACCGCACAAGTATCCTATGCTTTCTCTTGGCAACACCTATTCCATATCAGAAATAGAAGAATTTGTAGCGCGTGCAGATAGGGCTCTCGGAGGAAGTAATTTCACATATAGCTGCGAACTCAAGTTCGATGGTACGGCCATTTGCCTGACTTACCGGCACGGACAGCTGGTTCAGGCGCTGACTAGAGGGGACGGACTCAAGGGCGATGATGTCACGAACAACGTCAGGAGGATTTCTAACATTCCCACGTCGCTTAAAGGCAACTACCCCGACGAGTTTGAGATACGAGGAGAAATCCTGATGCCGTACAAGGCATTTGATGCCCTTAATAAGGAGCGCATCGATCAGGAGGAAGCCCCATTCGCCAACCCAAGGAACGCTGCTTCAGGCTCGCTAAAGCTCAACGACCCCGAAGAAGTTGCACATAGAGGTCTTTGGTGCACCCTCTATCATATTCCCGCCGAATCCGTTACAGGATTCTCTTCGCATAGCGAAGCCCTTGACGCAGCCGCATCATGGGGGCTACCAGTTTCAGACAAGAGACGCATTTGCCACAACATATCAGAAATCAAGTCTTATATTGACTATTGGGACGAGCATCGAAAATTCCTTCCTTACGCCACAGATGGCATCGTTATCAAGATCAACGAACTGACAAGCCAACGCTCGCTCGGATACACAGCCAAGTCACCAAGATGGGCAGTAGCCTTTAAATTCAAGGCAGAGCAGGCGTGCACGGAAGTTTTAAGCATAGATTATCAGGTAGGACGTACGGGCGCGGTCACTCCAGTTGCCAATCTTGCTCCAGTACAGTTGAGCGGTACGATTGTCAAGAGAGCCACGCTCAACAACGCAGACATCATAAAGAGCCTTGATATCCGTATCGGAGATTTCGTATATGTAGAGAAAGGCGGGGAAATTATCCCTAAGATAACGTCCGTTGAATTATCAAAAAGGCCAGCTGGAAGCGTAGCTGTCTCATTCCCAGATAGATGTCCAGACTGCGGCACCCCACTAGTCAGGTCAGCAGAAGAAGCCAAGTGGTTCTGCCCGAACTACGACAACTGCCCACCGCAGATCAAAGGACGGATGCTCCATTTCGTTTCGCGTAAAGCTATGGATATTCTAGCAGGAGAAGCTACTGTCGAGCAGTTGTTCGATAGCGGTCTTGCCATTACTCCAGCCGACTTTTATTCTCTCAATAGATACGATCTCCTCGGACTTGAAGGTTGGCAAGAAAAGTCTATTGAAAAGTTCATGGCAAGTATTGATGCCTCACGGAAAGTTCCTTTCGAAAGAGTCCTATTTGCTCTTGGGATTAGATATGTCGGTGAAAATACAGCCAAGACTCTCGCACGGCACTTTAAGTCAGTTGACGCAATAGCATCCGCTGACATGGAGGCGCTTCTCGCCACTGAAGACGTAGGAGAAGTCATAGCCAAAAGCGTATACGGCTTTTTCCGCACTCCAAAGCATGTGGAAGAGATTTCAAGACTAAAGGATGCCGGACTCGTATTCGAAATGCATGACGAACACGCCCTTGTATCAGATACACTCAAGGGGATGACTATAGTGATATCCGGCAACTTTTCAATAAGCCGGGATGCGATGAAAGAACTGATTGCTTCCCATGGAGGAAAGGCTTCATCTTCAATTAGCAAGAAGACAGCTTTTCTCATATCCGGCACTAAAGCCGGTCCGGAGAAGCTCAAGAAATGCGAGGAACTTGGAGTCAAAGTCTTGACAGAAGAACAGTTCCGCCAGATGCTCCCCGACACTGGGGTTCCCCAAGGTTCAAAAGTAGAAGAATTGACATTATTCTGATGAAGAGGAAGTTCAGACCAGGTAAGAAAATTACTGACCTCTTCACAGAGGGGCTTTGGAAGATTGACACCGCATCCTGCAGTAAAGGGTACGCAAGACTTGTGCGCCTCGTACGCATCATCCGTATAACCATTGGCTCGTTCTTCCGCAACAAGATGGGATTCCAATGCGTCGCCTTGAGTTATTTCTCGCTTATGGCACTTGTCCCACTCTTCGGACTCGTATTCGCGGTGGCTATGGGGCTAGGACTTCCGGACAATATCTCAGCCATTATCTATAAGATATTCCCAGCCAGCCCGGAATTTGCCAAACTCGTAATTGAAAAGGCTGGAGTCATCCTGGATTCAGTAAAGGCAGGAGGCACTGGTATAGTATCAGCATTCCTCTTCGTATGGGGCGTAGTATGGATGATGTTTCAGGTGGAGCGCGTCTTCAACAATGTCTGGGGAATCAGTCGCATACCACGCAAAATATACAAGAGGTTCGGCTACTATATCTTGATGCTGATTCTGATTCCGCTCATAATTATCATTTTCGGTGCAGGCATCGCTTTCTACACCAACCTTCCAAACCTCTTCGGTCTGGACGTATCTGACCTACGGTTCATAATCGTGTTCCTCGGATACATCGTATTGTACGGGATTACCGTCATCACGCTCGCATCCATGTACACATTTATTCCAGCCACCAAGGTTTACTTCAAGAACGCCATCAAGGCTGCATCCATTGACGCAATAGTGTTCGTTATATTCCAGTACATATATCTTGAGCTTCAAGTCATGGTAACCAGGCTCAACAACATCTACGGAATCATTGCCGCACTTCCGTTTTTCCTTATATGGATGAACATGAGCTGGCAGATTATCATATATGGGGCGGAACTTACTTATGGGTTCCAGAATGTAGAAAAATATAATTCCCACGAATGGGATAGCTAGTAAAGATATGAGTTTCTCCGAGTTTACAGAAAACGACTACGCGCTGATTGACGCCGAATACGACTCCCTGATGGAAGTCGCGCGTCCTCGATGCCGTGATGAGGAAGAAGTGCAGATGGTCATCAAGTCATTCGAGTTCGCCAACCAGGCCCACAAGAATGTCAGAAGAAGATCCGGTGAGCCATATATCATACACCCTATTGAGGTGGCCAAGATTGTGGTCACCGAAATCGGACTTGGTTACAAGTCAATATGTGCGGCGCTGCTGCATGATGTTGTAGAGGATACGGGATATACGGTAGAGGATATCCGAAGCCTATTCGGAGACAAGATCGCTTCATTGGTAGACGGACTTACCAAAATAAAAACCGTTCTTGACAATGAAGACCGCAAGGGCAACACGATGAGCACCGAGAGCATGCAGGCAGAAAACTTCAAGCGCATCCTCCTCACCCTCAACGATGATGTCCGAGTGGTTCTCATCAAACTCGCCGACAGACTTCACAACTGCCGTACCATCGAATTCATGCCCGAACACAAGAGAGACAAGATTCTCTCCGAAACCATGTTCATATTTATTCCTCTCGCCCACAGACTCGGCCTCTACGGAGTCAAATCGGAAATGGAAAACATCTGGCTCAAGCACAAGGAGCCGGAAGACTATAAGACCATAACGGAACTTATCAATAAAGATAGTGCCAACAGAAGCAAGGATATAGATGAGTTCATCTCCCCCATAAATGATGCGCTCACAAAAATGGGACTGAAGTTCACCGTAAAGAAAAGAATCAAGACCCCATACTCCATCTGGTACAAGATGCACACCAAGAATGTGCCATTCGAGCAAATCTTTGATCTCTATGCTGTTCGCATTATCTTCGAGCCGGAGAAAGGCAAGGACACAGTCCAGGACGAAAGAAGCCAGGCATACCTTATATTCGCAGCCATCACCGCACTATATAGCGAGAATACAAGTCGAAGAAGAGACTGGATTTCCAGGCCCAAAAACAATGGATACGAGGCTTTACACTGCACCCTGATGAGCCACGCTGGAGTATGGGTAGAAGTTCAAATCCGTTCCAAAAGAATGGACGACATAGCAGAAAAGGGCATTGCTGCCCATTGGGCATACAAGAAAGACGGATACATCTCCGAGAATGACTCTGAGATGGACAAATGGCTTGCCAAAGTTCAGGAGATTCTCTTGAGCAAGGATGTGAGCGCCCTTGAGTTGCTTGACATCATACACAAAGATCTCGTAAGTTCGGAAATAGTGGTATTCACCCCGAAAGGAGAACAAAAATCCATACTCAACGGAGCTACTGCACTGGACTTCGCCTACCTAATTCACACGCATATAGGTAATTCCGCCATTGCAGCCAAGGTCAACATGAAGCTTGTCCCGCTGTCACAGGTTCTCAAGCCAGGAGATCAAGTGGAGGTAATCACGGCCGCCAGTGCACACCCGCACATGGAATGGCTCCAGTTCGTACAGACACGTAATGCCAAGAGCCACATTATAGAGTATTTCCGTGCTCAAAAGGACAACATTTCCACCAGAGGAGAGCAGATTTTCGATGAACGCATTAGGCTCATGGGGCTGAAAGTAAGTAACGGAATCATACGCAAGTTCCTGGAATACTGCCAGATCCGTGACGTGGACGAATTGTATTTCCGGGTTGGGCTCGGAATACTCGGGCCAGAGCAGTTCAGATCCATAATAAATGAAGAGAAGCTCTCAGGCAGCAGAAACAGCAAGAAATTTGTCATTAACTCCGACGTCGCTGACAAGATCAAGTACAAAATGGCGCCTTGCTGCAAACCCATACCTGGTGATTCTGTCATCGGATTTTTCGTGGGGGAAGATACTATCGAAGTCCACAAGAAAACATGCGAAGAGGCAGAAAGACTTGCCAGTAAATATGGTAATCGTATGGTCGTACCTCAATGGAGTTCTCTGGAAGAAGACTTCCCTATCAGGATTTCTCTCAAGGGGCTTGACAAGATTGGACTGCTAAGCGAGATTTCAAGTTTCATATCCAAGACACTTGGAATAAATATGCGAAAACTGAACCTTTCGACAGAAAACGGAGTGTTTGAAGGTTATATAGAATTGCGCGTCAAAGACAAGAGCATCCTTGACAACATGGTAGAGGGGCTCAAGAAGATAGACGGCATAGAAGATGTAATCAGAACGGACATATAGAAGATGAAAAAGTATATACCGCTGATATTGGGCATATTGCTCCTTGTATTTCCTGTGATGATTGTATCACACTCATGTGCCAACACCACGGAGTCTCCGTCTGGTGGCAAGAAAGATACGATACCGCCTTATATCGTAGACATAAAGCCGCTGCCAGGCGCCACCGATGTACCACTCCAAGGATGCACATTCGTATTCACATTCAACGAATACGTTACCATCAAGAAAAGTAGCAATATATTCCTCTCTCCGCCTCAGCAGAAAATGCCGGTTTCGAAAATCAGAGGAAAAAGCCTAATAGTCAAATTTGAGGAACCACTCTCGCCCAATACCACCTACACCATCAGCTTTACCGATGCAATTGCAGATGTCAACGAGGGAAACATGTTTGCAGGATATACATACGTGTTCTCCACTGGCGAGAAAATCGATTCCATGATGATTACCGGGACCGTACTGGATTGCAACACTCTTGATCCCATTAAAGGAGCTACAGTCATGCTCCACAAAGATCATTCTGACTCGGCAATATACAAGACCAGGCCCTATGCTGCCACCAAGACTGACGACTGGGGATTCTTCGTGCTGCCGTATATACAAGACACACTATATAAACTCTATGCCATCAAGGATGCCAACAACAATAACCTCCTTGATGCGGAAACCGAGCTTGTAGGATTTGTAGATAGTTTGGTCCGTCCTGCACTCACAGCCGGAGATACGGTAAAAGAGATGCTTCGCTACGATATGCAAGACACACTATCATGCCTTGAAAGGACTAGCGAATATGAAATACGGCTTTTCAAGGAAAGAACCGGGAAACAGTTCCTGCGCAACAAGGAGCGCACATCAGAACGTTCGGCATATATCACGTTCATGGCAGAGGACGCCATAATTGATACCATCACTATTGATGGATACAGAGCATCACAGATTATTAGCCAGTTCAACTTACGCAACGACAGTCTAGAACTCTGGATCAATAGTCGCAAAGCATTCCCAGATACCATAAAACTCGGGGTCCGATACCTTAAGACTGACTCCACCGGTACCCTCTCCCCCGTCACGGAGGACATTAAACTTCCTCTGGCAAAAGAGAAACGGACATTCTCCAAGACACCAAGAAAGACCCTCACCAAGCAAGACACGACATGCGTTGTTAAGATGGAGGCAGACCCTCAGACTGTTGAACAGAATGGATTTGTCCTTGAGTTCAAGTACCCGATCATAAGCGAAAATTTCGCAGATGTCCGCTTCACTTCCATCAACCCAAGACAAGTCGAATCAGAAGAGAAGTATTCGATAACAAGGGATAGCCTTAACCTCAGAAAATATATTCTGAGGCCTGAGTCTGCACTTAAGCATGGCTACGAATACCGCGTCAAACTGCCTCACCACGCCTTCCGTGATATTAATGGCTACTACTCGGATAGCCTTGAGGTCAAGGTGACACTTCCAAATGATGACAAGTTGAGTACCATCCACTTCGCTCTGACTGATGTCCATCACAAATATATTGTGGAGTTGCTCAACGAGAAACGCGACCGCGTGCTGCGCTCATACGTCATTGACCAGGACTGCATTCTTGACTTCCCGTATCTGAGCAAGGGTAGGTACAGCCTGCGTCTTACAGAAGACGCCAACGGCAACTCCATTGTTGACGCTGGTTCGGTCCTTAACCACCGTCAGCCAGAGAAAGTCAAGTTTTTGGAGATAAAAGGTGAAAAATATATTGACATTCCGGCATCGACCGAGTTGAACCAATCTATCAATGTCAAATCAATGTTCGAGAAATAATGCTGTCATGAAGAAATTGATTCTGCTGATGTGCCTATTGTTCTGTGGGATTACAGCCCAGTCACAGAGCACGAAAAAAACACTCATTAACGACTATTCAATGATAGGCGTTAATTACGGAGTAACATTCTCCAACATGTATTTTTCGCCTTCCAAACACAACATGGCATCGGTCTTTTCGCCTAACTACCTATCTATAACATACACCAAGCATAGCAAGATGTTTGGCACCATTCCTAACTTTGCTCTTGTGCTGGGGCTGGCGACAGGAACAGAAGGGTTTTCTTTTACCGAAAATCCAGAAACAGGATACACGGACAATTATGACGACGTTCAGCAGTGCAGCATAAGAGTATTCGAGATTCCGGCCATGATGCAACTGCATGCTGATGCAGACCCTTTTAAGTTCATGGCCAATATAGGCGTTTATGGAGGCTGGCGGCAAAGCGTCAGCAGAAGCGGGCCACAGTTGGCCACGGAGTGGACAACATCTTTCAGGGACTACGAGAACCGCCTGGACTACGGATTCCAAGGTGGACTTGGGTTTGCCCTGATGTTCTCTCCTGTAGAGCTCCATTTCAACTGCAATGTAAGATGGTCATGGTCGTCACTTAACGAGCCGGACTATAGCAGTAAGTATTATTATAAATACGCATACCCCCTCGATATTTTCGCAACGGTAGGACTGCATTTCCAGATCACGAAAAGACGTGGGAAGACGCGCGCTGAACTAAAAAAGGAAGCATACGAGATAGTATATGGAAAAGAGAATTAAGACCCTGCCGGTGCATATTGGCAAATCACTTGTAATTGGCGGCGATGCACCGATAGTAGTGCAGACCATGTGCAACACCCATACCTCTGATGTAGATGCCACAGTCAGACAATGCCTTGAACTATACGAGGCAGGAGCACAGATGGTGAGAATCACAGTGCCTGGAATGCAGGATGTCCCTCATATATCTGAAATCCACCATAGGCTACGCGAGAAAGGGTGCGAAGTCCCTTTGGTGGCCGACATCCATTTCTCGTCTCAGACAGCCATCGCCGTCGCTTCAATAGTGGAGAAAGTCAGGATCAATCCAGGAAACTTTCACCAGGATCACGAAGAAGCAAGGAGACAGTTCCAAAGCCTTATCAGCGTGTGTAAGGAGCATGGGACAGCCATTAGAATAGGGCTTAATCATGGCTCCCTCGGTTCCTATATAACCAATCTCTACGGCAACACTTCTCATGCCATGGCCATTGCCGCTATGGAATGGGTTAAGATGTGCACAGAGGCGAAGTTCTTCAATGTTGTAGTCTCTCTTAAGGCGAGCAATACGATAGTCATGACAGAAGCCTACAGAGAACTCGTCTCCATGATGCAAGAAAGCGGTACGGTATTTCCGCTTCATCTGGGGGTCACAGAATCCGGCAATTCGGATAGCGGTCGTATAAAGTCCTGCGTAGGAATTGCAACTCTCCTTCAAGAAGGGATCGGCGATACTGTCAGAGTCTCACTTACGGAACCGCCAGTAGCCGAACTTCCAGTAGCCAAATACTTGGCAGCACACGGAGCCTCAGCCGATGGCAATTCATCCCCCATGCTTGATGCAGCCATAAAGTGGGGCCCGAAACTCCTTAAAAAAGAGATTGACGAAATACCAGCCACAGAGAATATCAGCGACTACCTCAAGGACGAGATCATGCAGGCAGCAAGAAGACGTTTCTATAAAGCCGAATATATCGCCTGTCCGGGATGCGGCCGCACAATGTACGACCTCCAGGGGACTTTCGAGAAAGTCAAAGAACGCACCTCACACCTAAAAGGCGTAGTCATTGCAGTAATGGGATGCATCGTCAACGGACCCGGGGAAATGGCAGATGCAGACTGGGGATATGTTGGAGAAGGCGGAGGAAAAGTATCAATATACAAAAAGGGACAGCCCGTTTTAAGGCATGTCCCTGATTATGAGGCTATCGACAAACTCGTCGAACTTATATCACAAGAGTAGACCCGCTATTCTACATAAAGAAGCAACCCCTTCAGATACTCCCCTTCCGGATGATAGATATTTACGGGATGATCCGCCCCTTGGCATAGCCTGTCAAGTATTCTTACGCGCCTTCCTGTCTGAGCAGCCGCAGAGAATATGGTGTTCGCAAAAGTGATCTTGTCTACCACCTGCGAGCAGCTGAACGTGAATATCAGACCGCCAGAGGCGACTTTAGATATGGCAGCAGCATTAAGCCGTTGGTAGGCGCGGAGGGCATTTTTCAGCGCGCCACGATGCTTGGCGAAAGCAGGAGGATCAACAATCATCAAATCATACTTACCCTCTGGTACCTCAGCCAGATAATCTATCGCATCAGTGCAATAGTTCTCATATTCAACAGTATGGGTAGAATCATTAAGTTTCATATTCTCCCCGACAAGCCTTATGGCCTTGGACGATGAATCAACAGAATGCACAAGACTAGCACCTGCACTCAAAGCATATACACTGAAACCTCCCGTATAGCAGAAAAGATTAAGCACCCGACGGCCAGCAGAATATTTGCCTACCAACGCACGATTGTCCCTCTGGTCAAGGAAAAAGCCGGTCTTCTGCCCCTCTTCCCAGTTGACAATAAATTTCCGTCCATTTTCAAGTACCGCATGCTCGGATATATCAAACCCATCCTTTCGGTACAGATACCCATCTACCAGATCCAGTCCAGCTTTGAACGGAGCAGTCCCAGAACTTTTGTCATACACTGCCTTCAGTCTGTCTCCAATTACATCTTGAAGGGCTTCTGATATTTTGGATTTCGCCCTAAACATGCCCACAGAATGTGCCTGAAGCACGCATACTCCATCATACCAGTCTATGATAAGGCCCGGAAGGCCATCTCCCTCCCCATGAACCAGACGAAAACAATTGGTCTGCCCGTCACCGCTCAATTCAAGGCCTACAGCTTTACGGGCCGCTACAGCACGTTCAATAGAGACTCGCCAGAAGTCGGGAGCATTGGGGTCCGCATCGAAAGAAAGAATCCTCACCGCGATAGAGCCTATCTGATAGTGCCCCGAGGCAAGATATTCTCCCTGAGAACTATATACAGCTACGATATCCCCCTCTGAAGGATTACCTTGGATCTGGGAGATCGCGCCACTGAAAACCCACGGATGGAACCGCCGGAGTGACTCGTCACGGTTTTTCTTTAATACTATTCTTATCATTTGTTTTCAGCAAATTTGGATTCATCTGCTCCGGAGTAAGAGGATGTTTCTCCGAGCGAAGAAGTTTGATGTACATTTCACGGCACACCCATGCATCGGTAGCCGCATACATTCTCTGCGCCGAAGACAACTCCTCTGCCTCCCAATTGGATAACTGCTGGCTCTTGGAAATCTTGCACCCAAGGATAATTGCCGCCATCTTCTTCACGCTCTTGTCCCTAATACCCCATTCATACACGATCTTCTGGAGGTCCACAAAAGAGTTGGGATTGAACTTGTGATAGTATTGAAGCCCCCTTATATCATCATTCACGGCAGCACCAACCTTTATTATCTTCTCATTGGAAAGTATAGAACACATGAGTGTTCTCATTCCTATCTCATTAACTCTAAACAGATATGCCTTTTCTGCACCAGAAAGTTGAAGGAGTGCGACATGCGAATGGTGCGCCCCTGGCGTAAAGATGGGGCGTGTTTCAGTGTCAAAACCGATAACCTTTTGAGTCATCAGATAAGCAATGGCTTTGGCATATTCAAGGCCAGGCTTGGTTATCACGTGAATATCCCCCGGAAACGTTCCAAGGGGCATGGTTTCAATCTCTTCTGGCAGGATATTAATTCTGTACATAAGAACCCGGAATCAGTATTATGGATCTGTCGTCAGATTCTGGTTTGCTGACAGGCAGATAAGTTACCAACTGTGGCAAGGAAATATTATGTGTAAAAAGGTTATTGCTACGGAGGATGTCATAGCATGCCGATGCGGCAGTATCAAAACTGTCCAACATCAAGAATCCATCCGCAATCATTTTCCCTAAAGTAATGGAGTCTTCGTTAAGAATGGAAATGATATCCGCCAGCTCCGATTTCAAAAGTGGAATATCGAGCGAAATGTCATCAACTATGATAGCATCCAAAGGCGCAGTATTATCCTTGGAGTACTGTCCGATAAGACGATGGATCAAACTGTCTCTGCCAAAGGAATTTACAATAACGCACTTCGCACCATTTGAACAATACCTGGACGCAGCCTCACGAAATCTTGATGCATATACCGATGCGCTGACCCTTTCCGTATTAGCAATGATACCCAGGTTGACACTTCTAGACTTATTGGCCTCAAATACTTGCTTTAGCATCAAATCCACAGGAGAAATAATCGGAACATCACAGTTTGTGCTCCTGAAGAGTGTATCAAGATCAAACCCTCCGAATTCCGCAAAAGACGGCTCACCGAGAACAATCATCTTGGACGGAGCTTTATACCTCAGTCCATCGAGGTCGTACGGACTAATATGGGTAACGGTATCAAGCGCCGCCAAGGCAAGCCTAACAACACGTTCACGCATCTGGATACGTCCCAAGGAATCATCCCCAAACACACTATCATCACTGATAGAAGCCAAGGTCTCTCCGGCAAAATCCGGGAGCATGTCCGGACGTCTTGAACCGTCCACATTATCCCTCTTGTCAAAAACTTCAAACCGATCGGCAAAAGCAGAGCAGTAATAGGTACTTCCAAGCAAATAAATCTCACCTGACCTCACTGGAGAAGATGCGTATGATATCGTGCTAAGTTCTTCTGGATACTTCCCGTCAAGGATATCGGAGACTAGCCCGATAGTCTGTCTGCTAGACTGTAATTTTCTCTCACAAGAAGAGAGAGACAAAAGTGCGAAAGCAACTACTGCGGCCCTACATACTCTCATATCTTCGCAAAGAAATAAACTATATTCTTCAAAATGTACAGAACAATTGCAAACATTACGATAAGTGACCAGTTAAGAGAGCACAAAAGGCAGACCACGGAAACTATCGCAACGAGAGCAAGGAACGTCAGTCTCTTGAGTTTGAGCGACTTCGAATCATCCTTAGAGAACTTGAAGGAAAACATCGGAAGTTCGCAAACAAGAAGAAAGCATAGCACCAAAGAAAGCGCCGGAATGAACACTGGTCCAGCCACCCATAATGCGAGGAACGAATTCGGCGTCGCGCACACGAAATACGCAAGGGACGCACAGAGCAGCGCACATGCAGGTGTAGGAAGTCCAAGGAAAGACGAATGCTGTCGAGAATCCACATTAAATTTAGCAAGACGAATTCCACTGAAGACCGCAATAAGCAGTGGCACCCAGCAGACAAGGCTTTCCTCAAACATAAATGTCTTCATGAGAGAATAAAGCATCACAGATGGAAGTACACCGAAACTGACAACATCAGAAAGGGAATCAAGCTCTTTGCCCATATCAGAATAAGCACCCAAGAGTCTCGCCACAAATCCATCCAAGAAGTCAAAAACGGCAGCAGCCATCATGAAGTAAAATGCCATATCAAAACGGCATTTAAATGCAAACACTACCCCGATGATTCCACAAAGGAGATTCATCGAGGTAATGCAATCAGGAATATAACTGATAATCTTCTTCATCAATTATTTTTCTATCTTTTTCCTAAGATCTTTAGGGAGAGCCGTCTTATGTACCATAATGCTAATTGTCTGTGCCTTCACGAAAGCCTCAGTGCAATACCATATTCCTTTATACTTACCAGTCTCACCCCATGAGTTCTTAACCATGTACCACTTCTTACCATCCTGATCTTTGGCGATGCCATAAATCTGCATTCCATGATCATCGGTAATAGTCTTGTTGTCGTACTCTTCCTGACGACTCTCCTGAGTCACCTCTTTCTCCACAACCGAAATTGGAGCAGGCTTGCCTTCTTCCTTTCCTACCCAATGCTCCTGATCCGAACCGGCTTTCTGAGAGGCTTCTGTATCAATGTAGATACCAAGTCCATTGCGAGTAAATCCCGGATGGCTCACATCAGTACCCCAGGAAACAGTGTATCCCTTATCGATAGCGTTGTCAATTACCTCCATCATATCATCAATAGGGACATTAAAGGACTCATCCCAACGCCAGTTGTCACTAACCTCAAGCGGACTCCACTCATAGAAAGGATAGCTCATAAAAGAAGTAATGGAAACATAGTCTTCAGGAACGATCTTCATGGCATCACGATATGAGATAGGATCAAACTGCTTTCCTCCGCTTACGAAAGACTCTGGATACTTTCCAAAATAGGTATCAAGGATTGCCTGAAAACCCGGCTTCCACGCTGTGGTAAGCTTACGGTTTGGATTCTTGGCCACTGCCGAGATATAACCTTTCAGCACAGCATCAAGCTCACTCTGAGCAGGAAGAGGCGTGCCATAATTCATTCCACTCATTTCAGAAAGAGGAACAAGTCCGTAGTCTTTCACAACATGTAGAACATCCTCCGACTCGGAACCAGCGCTAAAAGTGAGATTGCCGTCAAGCCTTACATACTTAACAGCCCTGTCCATATAGGAGTGGGACACTGCAAAGAAAACTGAAAAATCAGGATATTGTGCTGGATCTTTGATACCACAAAGTCTAATGGCCTCCGACTCAAGGAAACTGATGGTTGAATAAGCCCAACAGGTACCGCTTGACGCCTGATTTTTAATGGATGTAATAGGATTGGCCTTCACGGTAGTGAAGGTATACTCAAGGTCAGATACTTGAGTAGCTTTCTGTGCAAATGCAAATACACTAACGCACACAAGAGCAAATGAAATGGCAATCTTCTTCATAACCTGCAAATGTTTTAGACACAAATATACAAAAAAAAGATGATGACCAATATATTGGACATCATCTTGTTGACTTATTCTTAAAGACTTTTAGGGAATTACTTTGTAATTACCTTAGCCATCTCAAGAACCTTGTTAGAGTAACCCCACTCGTTATCGTACCAAGCGCAAACCTTCACGAAAGTAGGATCAAGCTGGATACCAGCCTTAACATCGAAGATAGATGTGTGAGAGTCGTTACGGAAATCGGTAGAGACAACAGCCTCATCGGTATATCCGAGAACGCCCTTGAGCTCACCCTCAGAAGCCTTCTTCATAGCAGCGCAGATCTCCTCGTATGTGCAAGGCTTCTCAAGCTCTGCGGTAAGATCAACGAAGCTGACATCAGAAGTAGGAACACGGAGAGACATACCGGTAAGTTTGCCATTAAGAACAGGAAGAACCTTACCTACAGCCTTAGCAGCACCAGTAGATGAAGGGATGATATTCTCAAGAATACCACGACCACCTCTCCAATCCTTCTTTGAAGGACCGTCAACGGTCTTCTGGGTAGCAGTAGCAGCGTGAACAGTGGTCATGAGACCTCTCTTGATACCAAAAGTGTCGTTAAGAACCTTGGAAATAGGAGCAAGGCAGTTGGTGGTGCAAGAAGCGTTAGAGATAATGTCCTGGCCAGCGTATGTCTCATGGTTAACACCATAAACGAACATAGGGGTAGAATCCTTTGAAGGAGCAGACATGATGACTTTCTTTGCACCGGCCTGGATGTGCTTGCGTGCAGTCTCGTCAGTAAGGAAGAAACCTGTAGACTCGACTACTACATCAGCAGCAACCTCGTTCCACTTGAGGTTTGCAGGATCCATCTCAGCCGTGATACGGATCTTCTTGCCATTTACAACAAGAGCACCGTCCTCTACTGAAACCTCACCCTTGAAATGTCCGTGTACTGAATCGTACTTGAGCATGTAAGCAAGATAGTCTGGATCGAGAAGGTCGTTGATACCAACTACCTCAATGTCATTTGAGAAGTTCTCAACTGCGGCACGGAATACCATACGGCCGATACGACCAAATCCGTTAATACCAAGTTTTACCATTTCTAAAACGTAATTAAATTATAAAAATCGTTAATAAACTCTATTTCAAAAATCGCGGTGCAAATTTATCAAAAAAGTATGAATTTTTCAATTATATTTGTGCAAAAGTCAAAAATAAATCACGTCATAGAAATGAAGATTCTCATCACCAATGATGACTGCTACACAGCTAAAGGCATAGGGGTCCTTTACGATATTCTAAAGCCTTACGGCGACATCACAAGCGTAGCCCCCAAAAAGCCACAGAGCGGCATGTCCATGGCCGTATCCATGGGACTCAAGCCAATAGGAGTCAAGAAGATAGGACAGACAAGCGGACTTGGCAGCTGGTACCTTGACGGCACGCCAGCAAGCTGTATAAAATATGGCATTGACAATATTTTCCATCCGCAGACGCCAGACCTAATCGTAAGCGGCATCAACCACGGAAGCAACGCCGCGACAGCCTCTCTCTACTCTGGGACAATAGGTGCAGCCATGGAAGCTGCAGTCAACGGAATTCCAGGGATTGGAGTGAGTTTGGACTGTTATTCTCCTGATGCCGATTTCAGTGCAGTAAAGGAATGGCTGCCTTCCATTCTTGACAAGCTCTTACCGATACTCAAGTACTGTTCCCAAGGAGCGTTCTACAATATCAATTTTCCTAATCTCCCGTCAGAGAAGATATCTGGGGTAAAGATCTGCCACATGGGCAAGGCTCACTGGGAACGCGAGTACAGACCATACTTTGAATACCTCCATGAAATCGGAGCTACCGCATGCAGCAAAGATATAGAATATGTAAGGGAGGCCGAGCAGAATGGCGAAACCGTATATGTAATGGCTGGAGATTTCACCGACAACGGTGACAACAAATACCCATCCGACCACCTTCTGCTTTCAGAAGGATACATCACGATTACCCCACAAAACATTGACAACACGGATTACGAAGAAATACAGAGACTATGCGGTATTATCTGATTGCGGGTGAGGCTTCTGGAGATCTTCATGGAAGCAACCTAATCAAGGGACTTGTAGCTGAGGACCCGGAATCCGAATTCAGGTTTTGGGGCGGAGATATGATGGAAGATGCCGCCAAGAGCCGACCTCACCAACTTGTAGTTCACTATAGGAATGGGGCAGTAATGGGAGCTACTGATGTAGTCGCCAAAGCCGGAAAACTTCTTGGAAACATCAAGATGTGCAAGCAAGACATTGAGTCATACTCTCCAGATGTTGTGATACTGATAGACTATCCTGGATTCAACATGCAAATCGCCAAATTCTGTCATCAGCACGCACACAAGGTCTTCTATTACATTGCCCCCAAGACCTGGGCATCCAGAGAAAGCCGCAACAGAAAACTAAAAGCATGGGTTGACAAGCTCTTTATTGTTTTTCCCTTTGAGAAAAAGTACTTTAAGAGCAAGGGAATCCCATATATCTACGAGGGCAACCCCCTTATAGATGCCATCGAAGGCCATGATTTCTCACCAGTCCATAAAGGAAACTACATTGCAATCCTTGCTGGTTCCAGAAAATCAGAAATATCCAGAATGATGCCTGTATGCATGGAAATGGCAGATCAGCTGCATTCTCTTCCAAGGTATAGCTCCTATCATTTCATCGTAGCCGGTGCCCCTGCTCGCGACAACGCAGACTATGCCTCTTTCATAGGCAATCGCGATTATGTCCATCTGGTTTTTAACCGCACATACGACATTCTCAAATATGCCAAATCCGCCGTCATCAATTCAGGAACAGCATCTCTGGAGGCGGCTTTGATAGGTACACCTCAAGTCGTTGGATGGAGCACAACTCCCCTCACCTATTTCATCGGGAAATACATCCTAAGAGTTCTGGACCACATCAAGTTCATATCTTTAGGAAACCTCTGCCTTGATAGACCAGCATTCAAAGAACTCATCCAAAAAGACTTCACTCCAGATTCTCTCATCGATGAGACACGAAGAATCATAGAGGACGAGCAATACCGTCAAAGAATGCTTTCAGACTACGCTGAAATACATGATTCTCTCGGCGGGCCAGGAGCCTCAAGAAGAGTTGCCAGCCGCATGGTGTCAATACTCTCTGGGGCCGAAGATTGAAGTACCGATACGCACCATCGTGGCGTTGTACTCCAACGCAATACGCCAGTCGTCTGACATTCCGATGGAAAGTTGCCTGAACTCCGGAAGTTCAAAAAACAAGTCTTTCAGATAATCCATAAAAGAGGATATACGCGAGAAGTCAGCTCGAATATCTTCTTGATTGTCCGTATGGGTCGCCATCCCCATAAGACCGCAGAACTTCACATTTGAGTATTTGTCCGCACGGAAAAGCACATCCAGAATTTCTTCTTCCGCAAATCCCTGTTTGGTCTGTTCAGCAGCGATGTGCAGTTCAAGAAGGACATTAATTACCTTTCCATTAGCCTTTCCCCACTCGTTGATACTGTCAAGAAGATGAATCGAGTCCACTGACTGCACCATGTCAGCATAAGGAAGAACCATTTTCAACTTATTGGTTTGAAGATGGCCGATAAAGTGCCACTCAAGCTCCTCTCTTGGAACACCCATCTCAGAATGAAGCGTCATAAACTTCCGTTCAAATTCTTGTGGACGACTTTCAGCAAAGCACTTCTGTCCTGCTTTCATTGCATCCAATATGGAATCAAGAGGATGGAATTTGGAAACTGCCACCAGTTTTACTTCCGGTGGCAGTTCCTTTATTATCTTTTCTATATTGTCCTTAATCTGGCTCATTATTTTCTTCTTGCTTTCTTCTGCTGCTCTTTAAGCTGCTGTTCTTGAAGACGCTGAGCTTCCTCAAGCTTTATCTGCCATTTACTCTTCGGCATAGGCTTACCTTCAGAAGCACGAACTTTCTCAAGCACAGTCTCCGGCTTTATTGACTTGCGAATAATCCATGTCTGGGCTATTGATATCAATTGGGACAAAAGATAGTAATAACTCAAGGCCGCAGAGAGACTATTGCAGATGAAGAACATCATTATAGGCATCATCCACAAAGACATGAATCTCATAGACGCCGCACTTGGATCATTCGCATTCGGCTGTGAGCCCATGGTTATTTTCGAGTAAATCCACATGGTAGCAGCCATAAGCAGAGCGAAAAGCGAAAGGTGATCTCCAAGGAGAGGAATTCTTACTCCAAAATCGACTATCGAGTCATAGGCTGAAAGATCATGACACCACAAGAATGACTGCTGCCTAAGCTCAATGGAAGCCGGGAAGAACCTAAACATTGCCCACAAGATAGGGAAAGTAAGTAGGGTCGGAAGACATCCTCCCATAGGACTCGCACCTGCCCTCTTGTACAGATTCATTATGGCCTGCTGTTTCTTGAGCTGTTCCTGCTGATTGTCCGCATGAGGATACTTCGCATTAATCTTGTCAATCTCAGGCTTCAGAGCCGAAATCTTGGCAGAGGAAGAGAATGACTTGTATGTCAATGGGAATACAACAATCTTGATGACCAATGTCATGAGAAGTATAATCAAGCCGAAACTGCTGATAAAACGATGGAAGAAATCAAACATCGGAATGATAAAATACTTCGTAAACCAGCCTACGAGCCACCCGCCAAGAGGAATAATCTTCTCGAACTTCTGATCATAACTCTTGAGTGTCTGGTAATGGTTAGGGCCGAAATAGAACTCAAATGGGACAGTAACATTTTTTCCAACAGGCAACTCGGAGCGCATCTTCGCAGAACAATCCATAAGATTGCGCTGAGGGTCATCTTCAGGTCTGAAGTTTATAGAAAGTTCGGCAGAAGCCATCTGATTTGGTGCACGGAAAATCGTTGAGAAAAACTGCTGTTGGAAAGCGAACCAGCTGAGTTTCGAATCAATTCTCTTGGAAGCACTACGTCCACGGCCGAGTTCCTCTGGTTTCTTATCCCCCTCAAAATAATAATCTGCCTTGGAATACTGGACTTCGTTCTTGTATCCCTTCTCCATACGAGGGACGGTAATATTGAAGTCCATATCGAACATGCTCACATTCTTCGGAATAATCTCATCCATATTTACGAAGGACAAGTCATTCTTCAAAATATAACTATCCTCGGTAAGAGTATATTTCTGTTCGATGTAACCACCGTTGCGGAACGGCAGTCGCATCACAACTACACTGTCGGACGCACTTGCCACAGTGAAATTGAAGTTCTTGGTCTTAATATACTCTCCCGCATAAATACTCAGAGAATACTCAGACTGTCCTGGGCGAAAAAGGTTAAGGGCTGTACTATCGTAGTTGAAATAGTCCTTTACCTGCACGGAATAAGGTTGCGCTCCAAGAGTGCTCAAGACCACCTTGATCTTTGAGTTCTCAAGTACCACCTTTTCCTGAACGGAGGCCATCTCGCTTGCAGCCTGAAGACAGGAGTCCTTATATACTGGCTGTGATACTTCCGCTTTTAGGGAAGAGACACTATCAGCTGATATATCAGAAGATACCAAGGACGAGTCAAATGGCATCTGTGATAGGGCTATAGAGTCCTGTTGAGCCTTGAATTCTGCATATTTTGCAGCCCTTTTATTTTCAAAAACTGTAAAGCCTAAAAAGATAGCGGCTATAAGTACGAATCCGATTACTGAATTCTTATCCATTATTTATTTTCCTCCTCAAGTCTAATCTTTTCCTCAAGCCTACGGAGTTCCGCCTTTGCACTATCAATCTTCTGCTGCATCTGTTGGATCAGCGGCGCACTGTTTTTGGAAGCGGCAAAGAATCCAATATTGTTCTCATAAGTGGTGATATCCTGCTGAAGAGCATTATATTTGGCAATAAGGCTATCTTTAGGGCTCTTTGAAGAATGCCCCTGATAAGACTGGCCACCACGCTGTTTTGCAAACAAAGGGAACTTCTCTTGCATTGCTGCCTTGAACTCAGCATTAACCTTATCTTTTTCCTTGAACGGAACGTGACCTATAGACTGCCACTTCTCATTGAAAGAACGCATCTGTGCAGCATTGGCTGCATCGTCTTCGGTACACTGATAAGCCTGGACCTCTTCGATCAGTCTCTTCTTGGACTTAAGATTACCATAATAGTCGTTCTCTCCGCCAGCATTGGCATCTCTATTGGCAAAGAACTCATCACACGCAGCACGGAAACGTTTCCACAGCTGCTCTGATTTCTTGCGAGGAACGGCTCCAATTTCCTTCCATTGCTTCTGAAGGGAGATGAGCTGATCAGTAGTTTTCTTCCACTCAGTGCTTGACTTTAGGCTCTCCGCCTGCTCAATAATAGACTGTTTCTTCTCAAGATTGGCAGTCATGCTATCCTTGATGGAGGTATAATGATCCCTCTTTCTCGCAAAGAACTTATCACACGCTGCACGGAAACGGTCGTATATTTTCTGATTTTCTTTCTTGGTAGCGAAACCGATAGTCCTCCACTCTGCTTGCAGGGCTTCAATCTCCTTAGAAAGGGTATTCCAGTCGGACGCATTTGAAATCTCCCTATCGGCAATCTCCTCCAACTTCTCACAAAGGGCCTTCTTCTTTTCAAGATTTTCTTCCTGCTGGACTTTCAATCCCTCAAAATAAGCCTGATACTTCTTGTTGATAACAGAGGTAGCTGCTTTAAACCTATCCCAGATTTCCTCTCTCTTCTCTTTGGCTACAGGGCCAAACTCTTTCCACTGCTCGTGCAATTTCTGCAGCTCATGAAAAGCATTAACAACATTCTCGTTCTCCGCAAGTTTTTCAGCGGCCGCGCAGAAAGCTTCCTTAGCCTCAAGATTCTTCTTGAAGTCAAGATCTCTCAAGTCCCTATTAATCTTGACCATATCATAGAACTTCTCCACATAGTACTGATATGAGTCATTGATATCGCGATAAGACTGCATAGGGACCGGACCAGCTTCACGCCAACGGTTCTGAAGATCCCTAAATGTGGAGAACTGTGAACTTACATCCTCCTGTCCTTCCACAAGTTGCTTCAACTCCTCTATTATAGCCTTTTTCTTTTCAAGGTTCTCCTCCCTTTCGGCTTCGAGACGACTCATATACTCAGAGCGTTCTTTTTTATAATCAGAATAGATGGCCTTGAAATTCTGCTCCACTACTTCTAATGGATTATCTCCCGCAGCACTCTCTTCTCCATTTTCACCCTTAAGTTTAGAAAGAAGTTTATAGAACGCCGACTTCACAGCCTCAAGTTCCTTAGAACGGGACATCGCATCCTCACTGCTACGGATGGAAACAAACAAGTCGGACAATTCAGCTAAAGATTTGCCAGAGAGGTCCTGAATGACATCAGAATCCTTTTCTTCTACGTCTGAGATGACTTCTTGAATCTTCTCAGGAATAATGTTTTCGCTCATAATATCAGAGTTTTTGTATTTAAGAACCACAAATATAATGAAATTCCAAAACTGTTCCTAAATTTGCAGATGTATTTTCATCAATTAACACAATGCGCATAGATATAATTACAGTTGTTCCCGAACTTCTTGATAGTCCGCTATCCCATTCCATTGTTGGACGCGCCATCAAAAGAGGTCTCGTGGACATCAAAGTCCATAACCTCAGGAAATATGGAATCGGGCCGAGAAAGAATGTAGACGACTACAGTTACGGTGGCGATGCAGGAATGGTGATTATGGTCGAGCCGGTATACAAAATGATAGAGGAGCTCAAGTCAGAAAGGCATTACGATGAGATTATCTACATGTCTCCAGATGGAGAAAAGCTCAATCAGTCTATATCCAACAGTTTATCGATGCTCGAAAACATCATAATACTCTGCGGCCACTATAAAGGGATAGATCATAGAATAAGAGAGCATCTTATTACCCGCGAGATATCCGTAGGAGACTATGTAGTAAGCGGCGGAGAAATCCCGGCAGCGCTTCTTACAGACTCCATAGTAAGACTCATCCCGGGAGCTCTGACCGACGAAACATCTGCACTGTCAGACTCTTTTCAGGATAACCTGCTCTCCCCTCCCGTATATACAAGGCCGGCCGAATTCAACGGATGGAAAGTACCAGATGTTCTCTTAAGTGGCAACCCACGACTCATCAAGGAATGGCAAGATCACATCGCGTTGGAAAGGACGGAACTTCTTAGGCCAGAGTTACTTAAATAGTAACTTTCACCAGGAAGATTACCATACGTCTTTTCTTGCCGCAAATAGAAGGGAGAAGTATGAAAATTTTAAGTTATTAAATATTTTTATAATCAAAAATAAATTCACGAAATTTTTTCGAAAAATTCTTGCAAATAGAAAATTTTGATTATCTTTGCATCGGAAATGAAACAACTCAACTTCAGACTTCGGTCTGGGGTATCTAGCCAGCAATAATTAACCTTCTATAAGGTAATACACTACTAACTAACCGTAAATCCTCGCTGAGACAGCGAGGATTTTTCGTTATGGCCTATATAATGGACATTTACGAATCGAAAAGAACAAAAGCCCCCTTTTCGTACGGAACCTCGTAACAAAAAGAGAACACAAACCAGAATAGCTCTGATAGCTCGACAAAACAAAAGAGGCTGACTAAATCATTAGCCAACCTCTTAAATTTTGTAGTGGGTAGGAGAATCGAACTCCTATTGCGAGATTGAGAATCTCGAGTACTAACCGTTATACGAACCCACCATTTGTTTGGGAGCACAAAGGTAAGTATTTTTTATAGAACCACAAAATTTTTTTGAAAAATATTAAGTCGGCATAATCATAAAGCATGTACAGTGCCACTATTAATACTGAATTCAACTCTTTAAGAGGCGCGAAGAATGCAGGGAAGCATTCAGCCGCTTTGAAATCTTACCGCTTACACCCGGTAATCAATCTACCTATGCAGATAAACTACATACAACCACAGTCAAGACACCCACGCCGACAGTCAAGTCAGAAAGACAATCTTCCAGCAAAATATGACTTCACGTCATATCCAGCACAATAGAAGAATCATATTTGCAACGCAGTTTATTTTTAAGTTCTTTTGCACTGAAAATAGCCGTTGCATACCCGCAGCATACCCGAAACATACCCGTAGCGTACCGCGGAGCTATTCAATACTGCCAAAGCGCCTCCACCGAGCGACCAAGAATACTAATAGAATTGCTCCTTGCAAGAAGCCTCCCGTCATCCATTTCCCCTCGACCCGTACACAAAAAGGGGTTCGACTATATAGTATTAGTCAACCCCTTTCGATATTAGTTAAAGTCAGATTCTACAATACTTCCAGACGCTCAATTTCCAGATAGTATTACGACTTTCTAGTTTTCATCTTAACGAAGCAGCATAGAGAGCCTACTTCACCTTAGCATCATTTACAATAACATCAGAACCTGGAGCCGCAGGCATTTCAAGCCAGAACCAGTTCAGCACATCGTTGCCATTACTGTCTTCTGCCACAACCGCATAGAAAAGTTTTTCTCCACCTTTCCAGCCCATGCTATAATTATTAAACCTATGTATAGGCGTGTTACAGTAAACTCCAGGCACATGATCTTCATAATCACTTACAATATAATAAGCCAAGCGCGACTCAGTGTCATAGCCATCACCGATAACATTGACATTTTCAGTAGTGCTATAATATGCAGCAACTTTGCTGTTTGGAACATTATGGCATACGAGAGTATTTGCATCCGCATAAACACAATATTCAAAAGTTACAGCCACCCACGGAGTCGTAGCAGCAGCATCTGTGGTAAATTCGAACGAAGCCTCACCAGAATCCAAATCAGAAGCATCCGAAACGGACTTCACATAAACCACATAAGAAGTCGATGCCTGAAGGTTCTTTACCGTAATATAAGTATCAGAAATCGTCTCAGAAAGAAGATCAGTCCCCTCGTCGCCTTTCTTTACAAGACGGTAAGCATAACTCCCAGTAGTAGCTGACCATGTAACACATGCACCAGCATCAGTAATAGCGCTACCGGTAAATTTCGGAGCAGGATTTTTGGCAACAAACGAAACTGTTGCTGGATCAGAATCCAAGATTCCGCTTCCTACCATCGAACGAGCAAAAACTGAGAAATCATATTCCTGACCTACCGTTAAATCAGAGAATGAAACACTTTCGTTTCCAGCAGTACGAGAACCTTTAGCCACAGAAACGCCATCGGTTGTCGTCAGCTCATAAAGATATAGAGCAGCGTCATCTACAGGGGACCACGTCACAGTAGACAGGCCATCCACAACACTAAACTCAGGCTGAGGGGCCGCAAGTTTAACCTCTTGTTTGTCGCACCCAGCGGCAAGCATCAACATAGCTACCGAAGCAGCATAACAAAGAAAACTCCTCTTCATTGCATCAATAAAATTAAAAGGTAATACTGACGCAATGTTATAAAAAGAATGCAAAAAATCAAATACCGATTAGGCGTCACAAAAGACTTTTGCTCTAAAAAAAGAAAAAAACGATACAATTGAACAAACTATTTCAGCCTATACGGTGCATCCTCATACAGACAGAACCTCTTGGCTTTCCTTATCCACTTCTGCTCCTCAGACTTCACATGCTCCTGCACCACATCAAATGAAAG
>ERZ808274.64-NODE-64-length-59887-cov-13.694511_pt1 | contig 59887 bp, 45 predicted proteins | sample MGYA00521277_ERZ808274 | MGnify/ENA primary metagenome ERZ808274 (study PRJEB31516, sample SAMN03275597) | gut metagenome | biome: mammalia-associated habitat; material: feces | host: Papio cynocephalus | place: Kenya | collected 2012-07-28 ... | reverse complement strand
TCTTCTCTATCTCGTTGTTCTGTTCTCCCGCAAGTGACTGGAAGATAGCCGAGTGCTCGCTGTCCACAGGCAGGATAGGAGCGTGGTACTGCTGTGCCAGACGGCAGATGATGTCCCCCGCCACGACGAGGGTCTCTTTGTTGGCAAGGGCGATGGTCTTGCCTGCCCGTATAGCCTCCATCGTGGGACGCAAACCGGCATAGCCTACCATTGCCGCCACCACGATGTCGATACTCGGCATCATCACCATCTCGGCTATGGCGTCTGCACCTGCCCACACCTTGATAGGCAGGTCGGAGAGTGCTTCTTTGAGCGGCTGATAGAGACTCTCGTCGGCAATGCACACCACTTCGGGGTGGAACTCCCGTGCCTGCCGTATGAGCAGGTCGATGCTACGGTTCGCCGAGATGGCATACACCTCAAAGCGGTCCGGGTTCGCCCGCATAACGTCCAAAGTTTGCGTGCCGATACTGCCCGTGCTGCCTAATATCGCAATCTGTTTCATTTACAAATCTACACACTTACAAATTTACAAATTTCGCCCTTAAAACGCAATCACTTCTTCGGGGTTGATGCACTGACCGTTTTTCCACAATTCGAAACCCAACAGCCGCTGTTCGCCGACTATACCGAGTGTTTCCCCTGATTGCACTTGTGCTCCTACCTGCTTCAGCACCGTTCCTATCCGGCGGTACACACTCAGGTAGTTCTCGTGCTGCACCAGCATTGTGTAGGTGTCGTCCTGTTCCTGTTGTACATAGATGACCGTGCCGGATAGTACGGAAGTAACATTCTTGTCGTCTGTGGTCAGCAGTACGATACCGTATTGCTTTTGTTCGGGTGCGTAATGCGCTGCAACCACACCTTGTACCGGTCTGAAAAAACTGATGGTAGGCAAAGTGTTAGGCGTATCAAAGAACTGCAGATAGTCTTTCTCTTTTTCCTCGTACTGCGAGAGAAACTCCTCGGTGGCTTGGTTTTTGGCTTCGAGCAACTCCGCCCGCATAACAATCTGCATAGAGTCGAGACTCTGCACCGTGTCGGACTGAATCTCACCCGCAGTAACCTGTTTGATTACCTCCAGGTAACGGCGTTGCAACTCGAGGTCGGTACTGAGTGAATCCACTCGCGCCGACTCGGTAATCAGTTGTTGGCGAATACTCTCACCATACCCGGGTAAGACATTGCGGATAGGAGTGTAGATAATCAACAGCGAGAAAACGCCCACTACTACGACAAATAGCAGAAAGAGCATACTGAATACGCCGAGTCCGCTCAAGCGGATATGCCATTTCTCATTCAGACTGCTCTCGTCTATCACGGTCAAACGGTATTTGTACCGTGCCCGCTGCCAAAAACCTTTCTTTTTCTGCCGATTGTTATCCATAGTAGGAGATGGTATAGGTCTGATAGGGCTAATAAGTCCCATCAGACCTATAACCTGCTCTGCATATTATTAATTGTTAATTGAGTATGGTGCACCCCGTGCATGGCTTGAGTTGCTTGAAGAAGTCGTTGCCCTTGTCGTCCACGAGAATGAATGCGGGGAAGTTCTCCACCTCGATTTTCCAGATGGCTTCCATACCCAACTCGGGATACTCCACGCACTCGATGGACTTGATGTTCTCCTGTGCCAGGATAGCAGCCGGACCGCCAATCGAACCGAGATAGAACCCGCCGTGCTTCTTGCAGGCGTTGGTTACATCCATCGAGCGGTTGCCTTTAGCCAGCATGATCAGGCTGCCTCCGTGGTCTTGGAACTCGTCCACATACGGATCCATACGCCCTGCCGTGGTCGGACCCATCGAACCGCAAGCCATACCCTTAGGCGTCTTGGCGGGACCTGCATAGTAGATAGGGTGGTCTTTCAAATACTCGGGCATCGGTTCGCCGGCATCAAGGCGTGCTTTGATTTTTGCATGGGCGATGTCGCGTCCCACGATGATAGTGCCGTTGAGCGAGAGGCGGGTACCTATCGGGTATTTGGTCAGGATATTGCATACATCGCGCATCGGCTGGTTGAGGTCAATACGCACGGCATCGCCCTCACCGGCATGGCGCAACTCCTCGGGTATCAGGCTGCCCGGGTTGTTGTCCAGACGCTCCAGCCAGATACCGTCTTTGTTGATTTTGCACTTGATGTTGCGGTCGGCTGAGCAACTGACACCCAAGCCGATAGGGCAACTGGCACCATGGCGCGGCAGGCGTACCACACGCACGTCGTGCGCCATATACTTGCCGCCGAACTGTGCACCGAGACCTATCTTGTATGCCTCTTGCAGCAGCGTCCTCTCCAACTCGGTATCGCGGAAGGCACGCCCTGTCTCGTCGCCCGTGGTAGGCAGACTGTCGTAGTAGTGGGTGGATGCCAACTTGACGGTCAGCAGGTTCTTCTCCGCACTGGTGCCGCCTATGACGATAGCGATATGGTACGGCGGGCAGGCGGCTGTACCAAGACTCTTTATTTTCTCCACAAGGAACGGAATCAGTGTGCCGGGGTTCTGAATACGCGCTTTGGTCTCCTGGTAGAGGTAGGTCTTGTTCGCGCTGCCGCCGCCTTTGGTTACGCACAGGAAGCGGTATTCCATACCCTCGGTAGCCTCAATGTCTATCTGGGCGGGCAGGTTGCATTTTGTGTTCACTTCCTCGTACATCGTAAGCGGTGCGTTCTGCGAATAGCGCAGGTTGTCCTGAGTATATGTGTTATAAACACCGTGGCTCAATGCCTCTTCGTCGCAGTAGCCCGTCCAGACCTGCTGCCCTTTCTCACCGTGTACGATAGCCGTTCCGGTATCCTGGCAGAGCGGCAGTTGCCCCTTGCAAGCCACTTCGGCATTGCGCAGGAATGTGAGAGCCACATACTTGTCGTTGGCACTGGCTTCCGGGTCGCGCAATATCTTGGCTACCTGCTCGTTGTGGCTGCGGCGCAGCATAAAACTCACGTCGTGGAAAGCCTGTTGCGCCATCTTGGTGAGACCTTCGGCTTCCACTTTCAAGATCGGGTGTCCCTCAAACTCGCCAACCGACACATAGTCTTTGGTCAGCAGATAGTACTCCGTTTCGTCTTTACCGAGTTGAAACATCGGTGCATACTTGAATTCCATATTATTAGGTTTGTTCGTTTATACGTTGTTTGTTTATTTCAAACGTCTCTTAAGACGTGCAAAGTTACTGCTTTTTTTCGATATGTACAAGCCCCCTTCCAATATAGTTAGAGTTAATCGAAGTCTATATACTCCGTATAACGGCATCGGGTGATTATCGGGTGATTATCGGGTGATTATCGGGTTGTTAATAATACAATATGCTGAGGGTGCAACATAAAAAGGCTGTCTGACACAGGGTTGACAGCCTCTTTTGTATGCTCGGAAACAATGGAAAGTATTTGTGTTGTCGGAAGTTTGTCAGTCCGCAATGCAGCGGCACGGGAATGACTTATGCAGCGGGAGCCGATAGCGGATTCCTATTTCTATACCCGTCAGAAAAGGCGAGTATTTGCCTGATACAACAGGGGTGGAGATAAGTGTGCTGTATTCCGGTATGAAATAGTGCGGATCGCGTACGTTTTTATCTGTGGCGTTTTCGTGGAAACCGACCTCTCTATTCCCGCCGGCGGTATTGCTTGTGCCGGGCGATGTATAGACCGCATACTTGCACAGTACATCTGCGCATAAATCCAAAGAACGGGTTAACGGAATGAGTACACCTATCCTGCCTACTATGGATAATTGTTGCCGGTTGGCAAACCGGTCTTTCAGGTTGCCTTCCGGAGCAAAACCGGTGGTGCGGTAGAAACCGTGTGCCGGTACATCGTAGAGCGTCAGTCCCCATTTGTCATAGAAACCGGTATGCTCTATATCGCCGGATGCACGATAAGAAGATTGTACGCAAAATCCATATTCTGCGCCGGCTGCTATTTGCAGACTGAGATGTGAGAAAGGTACTACCGACATTAGCATCAGTTGCGGAGCAATATAGAGTTGCTGCTGCCGTTCGCGCCACTTGTAGATAGCCAATATATGGTCATACCGTTCCCCAGCGACCATATCGTCTGCATCGGTATCTGTAACGTCATTCCATACAAGGCGGTTGTCATCTAACGAAACCGACTGGCCATACCGTGTAAAGTCGGCTCCCACACCGATACCGAAATACGTGGTAAAGAAATAGTTTATTCCGAGGTGTGCGTTTATTCCGTAATCGCCGATGGTAGAGGTCTTCAAATCGGTTTGGGCTGTGTTGTATCCCAATTGAGAATAGCCCGCTCCTATTGCCACGTCGAATGACACTTCACGACCGGAGCGGGTGGAGGTGCCGTATAGTCCGTTGCGTTGTGCCTGTACGGGTATTGTATATGCCAAACAAAGCACACAAATGCCAAAGCGTAGAGTTAGGGTCAGTGCTGAATTACGCATTGTTTCTCGGCTTGAATAGTATTATCGGAATAGGTAGTTATTTTTACACGGAAAACAGGGCTTATCCACATTGTACGCTGAGCCACTATGCGGCGCACCGGTTCGGCTCCCGCATTCTCATCTGCGGAACGGGCAATGGCATCAAAATCTTGAGGACATGACTGTTCCGTTGTGCCGTCTATTGTTTGCATAACACAATGATACAGCCCGCTTAATCCTTCAGGGGCGTGATAAAACTGCTCAACGGCATTGGCAATCGGTTGTGCATTATGATACCATTGATAGGAGGTGTATCGCCCGGCAGAATCCGGAATAAAGACCACGTCAGCCCATTTCTTGTACTGTATAATGTTTGGTATAATGGACAGATGCAGGGTATGCCGTATGGAATCGCACCCTTGTACCGTCTTTTCCGTATATAGGTAATCGCCCGCTTGGCGGATAGGCTGCGACAGCCATATCCATTGGTAGGGCAGTTCGTCTTCGCAGAGAGACACATCGGTATTGTCTTCTACCGGTTGCGCAGTGCACCGAATACGGAAGGTCAGACTCAAACTGTCGCAAGCGGGGTCGGATAGCGACTTTATAACAGAATTGACTGTGCTTATCCCCATAGCATCAGGACTATTGAAAGAATATCCTCTCCATTGGAAAGGAAATGGCGTATCATAGCAGACTATGGTGTCCACAGGTGCGGCTTCCACCACGGGCGGACAGGTATGGCAGTCTTGCGTGTGGACACGGAAAGCAAAGCGGATACTGTCACAACCGATATGGGCAGTTTTATACTTGACAATCGTATCCACTTTGCAAGTGCCTGTGGCATCGGTATTTTCAATACGGATACGGAATGTCTCACCATAGATGGTCTTTTGCCAAACATAAGGCAGGTCTTGCAGGCAAACGGTAGTATCTACAGGATTGCCGTTCAATACGGTCGGGCAACACTCGGCTTGTGGTTTCGGACTGACAATAAATACGGTGCGGTGCAGCACTTCTGTAGAGACATAGGTGGTGTTCTGGAACATAATGTCGTCCAAGCAGAAATCGTTACCTATACCGGCATTGCCGTTTCGGTCATATACACCGATGATCACATCATCGCAATCGCGTAATGTGTTGGTCCATTGTACCTCCACTTTGTGCCAGTCGTTGTCTTTTTCCGTCCCCTGATAGAGTTTGTGCGGGGTACCCAAATCCACTGTATCGGCTTTTTGGGTCCCATTGCGCAGTATCAGTACGAATTGCAGTTCTGCAGGGGAGTTGCTATGATCGCTTGTATTGGGGTGGGCAACCCAATATGAAAACAGGTAGGTGGAATCTTTCTGCAGTTTCAGATTAGGGTTACCTTTCTTTGTTTCGGCTTTCCACGCATATCCCTCTTTACCTGCATCAAACAATGCAAAATACTGTCCGCTATGTGGTTGGCGTACTTGATAATCGCGCCAAAAAGTATTGGCATTTGCCGTAATGGCATAGATGTTATTTATATAATTTTGGGGACAGTCGCCATAAAAATTGCTGCTATTATAGTTGCAACCTTTTGATTTGTCCCAATCGAAAGCGTACTGGTAATCCGATTCAAAATCGGGCGGGCAGGTCTCAAAATCACCGCTTGCCATCAGATTGTTTTTGGCATAAACCGTAGTGGTTACCACCTCGCATACTATGGTGTCGGTCGTGTTGCCGACAGTATAAGTGTAAGTCCTACCGGGGTATGGTATGGTGATATTTTTTCCGAGTTCTATTTGTTGCCACAGATAGGACGACTCCGATGTATTCTCTGCCCCCCGTAAGAATACATCCTCTCCCTCGCAGCCTGTCATACGTGTAGTATCTACCACAGTATTGTGTAGTGAATAAACCGTTTGTGCGTTGCTTGTTGCCACAATGACAACAAGCAACGCACAAACGGTGATTGTCTGCAGAAGCCGTCTGGACATAGGATAATCTGTTAGAAACGTAGTTGTTTTTCTGTTTCGGTACTACCGTCGTCAAAGTATGTTACCACCAACCGGAAATCGGGGGACAATACATAGACCCGTTTGGCTACCATCTGTTTGGTAGGATAGGGTTTGCTATCAACAGACTTGTCTGCATTGGCGATCGTGGTGGAACACGACTTGATGCTGCCGTTGAGCAAAACATAGTATTCGTCTGTATCATTGGGTTCGGATATACGGTAATACTGGGCGTTTCCCCCAATTTCAATGGCTTTTCCATTGCAGTACCATTGGTATTCCGTGTAGATAGAATCGCTGTTGTCCACAAACAGGAAATCATTCCATTTGCGATAGACAGGTACTGCACACGGTTCAGGCAGGTCGCAATCACGTACGGTTACCTCGAAATAGTCGGTAAACGCCACATTTGTCTCGGAGTAAGATACATTTTGGAACATAATGTCATCCAAGCAGAAGTCGTTGCCCCGCCATGAAGTAACGGTATCATATACGGCAATCATAACCTCTGCGGAACTGGCAGGTGCGGTCCAGATTACCGTTTGCTGATGCCAGTTATGGTCGTTGTTGGATAATGTGTACGGGTCGCCTAATTTTTCGGTAATGCGGTTCCCGTCTTTGTTGAGGTACGAAATCAAGAATTGCAGTGTAGCCGGTGTGGCGGAGAAATACTCCGTACCTTCTGCATTAGGAAAGGCTGCCCAATAGGAGAAATAGTATTTCTGCCCTTTCCTGATTTGCAGGTTCGGGTTGTCCTGACTATGAGTACCCTCCGAGGAATTGGTCTCCGCTTTCCACGCATAGCCTTTGCTCTCTGCATCAAAGAAACCGTAGTACTTGCCTCCATGTGCTTTGACAGAGGCAAAATCGCGCCAGAATTGGCTGACATCTTGTGTTAGCGTGTAGATGTCCTGCCCGTGACTACCATAGTTAGCCACTACATCTTTGCCCACATAGTAGTAGTCAGACGAGAACCCTATGCCTTCGTTCTCAAAGTCGCCCCCTGCCATCAGGTTGTTTTCAACCACGATGTTGATTTGGTAGGTCTTTACACTATATGTGTACTTGCCGAGGTTGTCGGTAGGTATTTTTACGGAACGTGTGTTGGCTCCGTTGACGGCGGGGTCGGTTGAACTCCATTCGTAGATGTCGCCCTCCAGCGATGCGGTGAGTGTGGCAGTGGTACCCATACAGAAACTGATATTGTGCGTCCGGCTACATTCTTGCGAAGCGGCAGTGGCAGAGAATGTGCGTTCGTCCACTTTGTTGGTGCAAGTCACATCGCTATAGATGCTCAGAGTAACCGTTACCGTTTCGCCTAATGCCACTTCATCGGAAACGGTGTACGACAAAGGCGACTGCGGTTTCTTTATCACTTTGTCTTCCGGCATAGCGGACGAGGATATTTTTACGCCGCATGGTGTGCTGTTAAATTCTGCATATATTCCCGCCACAAACTTATGCTTTGTGCAGTTGTATGCCATCGTGATGTTCGCATCTGCCAAAGGGCTGTCTTGTGTAGCCAATGGTTCTGCCATCCAACTGCAAGTACCATTTTCGTCCGTTACTACGCAATACAGTGCGGAACTGCCCACCCACGAGGTAGTCCATGGATTGAAATCATCGATGTTGTAGTTCAGTTCGTCGCCGTTGTTTATTTGCAGTGTGCGGTCGGTGCCGGCAAAGCGCAGTTTGTTATTCACGCTCCGATTGAGTTTGTATGAATAGAGTCCTGTATAGCCTGCCACGGGGGTCATTTTTTTGCAGATACCTATATCGTCCGAGCGCAGCATATAGGTGGTATAGCAGCACTTGTGTTGTGATACGTCCAAATAGATAGTGGTTCCGCTTGGTATGGTAGCAAATACAGTATATGCCGACAAAACAGCAAACAATATGATGGATATGCGTTTCATATTTATCATTCGATTAGGGTAGGATCGGTGTTATTCGGTTGCTTCTACGGTTTGCATCAATTGCAGTTCCCGGACGGGTTGTCCGTTTTCCAGAGGGATAATCTCCACACGCCGATCCAAAGCAATGGTGTGCTTGGTGCCGTCTGCGGTAATATAGGCTATATCCGACGAGTGTGCTTCGATATGCAGTTGGTTTTCTTTCACCCCTTTCTCTTCCAGCATTTTTGCCACTACTTTGGCGCGTTGCTCTGACAATACACGGTTTTTGCGTGCATTGCCTTCTTTGCTGGCATGTCCTGAGATGATAATCTGCTGGTCAGGGTTCTGTATCAGTACGGCTGCAATCTTGTCCAACACATCGGCGGGTTCCAATTTCGGGGTGGTGGAGTTGACATCAAACCAGATGACGGATATGCGCATTACCTGTACAATCTGTTTAGCGGCTTCTTTCTTCGGTTTGAGAGTTGTCTCCGTACGTGCGGTGAGGGTGTAGGTAGTGTCGCACACTTGCAGTTTTTCGTAGGTGGGTTCGGGTTTCTTGGGTTTCTCGATGTGGTGCCACGATACGCCTACCGTAACGCCTACGCCCCACGGATGGGTGGCAGAGGCGAGGTTGGAATTAAGCAAACCAGCGTACTCGTTCATAAAGATGTGGTTGCGGTAGTCGGGCGTTTTGCCTGTCTGTTGCCAGCCTATCTCCTGTCTGTCTGTTTGCTTGGCAGGGTTGAGGTCGAGACAGCCCACCTGGAAATACATACCGCACATCAAATCCACTTGCTGATTGAGCGGAATCATCACGCCAACACTGGCATCTACGGCAAGCGAAACAGGTTTTTGTTTCAGTTCGCGGCGTTCTGTATTCCAATCAGTGCCGATATGCTCTGTATAGAAATCGCGGTCTCCGGTCATATTTCCTTCTCCTTCACGTATGAGCATATTCCATTGCGGATAGTAGCCTTGATGCTCCAATGCCCCTTTGTGGAGAGCCCATCGGTTATAAACCGGTACGCCTATGCGTATGCCTGCGCCCGCATAGAGACGGAGGTTGTTATCATTAAGGGGGTATTGGCACTGAATGCCGATAGGGAAATCCACGATGTGTGTTATCTGTTGTTCGCACCAGTTGTGCGTAAGTGCATAGTGGTCGTATTTCTCCCCCTCGCTGTCGGTTGTGCCGGTCCAGACGGTGGTATTGTTGAGTACACTATGGCTGCCGAAAGCCGAGAAGCCCACGCCCATAGTTACGCCCCAGTTGGGGTGGAAATAGTAGGCGTATTGCACTTGCAGTTGCCCCTGCAGGTCGCCGCGGTTGAGGCCTGCTTTGTTGCCGTCTTTATCTCGCATGGTATGTCCCAGAGAGCCGTATCCCAATCCGACGAGGGCTTGTACATAGTGTTTGGCGGGGAGGTCTTTTGGCACGGTTATCTCGGGGTCAATACGTTTTGTTACGGTACGGCAAGCGACCGAGTAGGTAGTGTCTTGATAGGTATAAACGATTTTCTCTTCGTCTTCCGCTATGTCGGACGGCTGTACTCCGCGTACTTGGTAGGTGGTAGGCGGCACGGGTACATTGGTGATATAGATAGTGCCGCGTTTGGCTTTTACGATATATTGTTTGCCGAGTATTTTTTTGATAGCCGATGTGGCACTAATGTCTTTGAACTTGCGTGTAACGGGCATAGCCTCGTCGAGTTCGGCACAGGAATAGTCAAGTTTGTAGTCTGTTCGTTTGCAGATGTCGGTCAGTACGTCGGTGAGCGGAGCCTTGGTGTATGTGCGTGTCAGTTTTTTATGTTTAGAAGACTTGCCTCTCGGTGCAGCCATAACATTCCCCGCTATCAGCACAAAGCACAACAGCAGGAGCAGAAAGGAGTGTGAACGATGTTGCATTGCTATTATACAAAACTTATTCTCCGAGTTGCAGTTTCTCAACTCGGAGAATAAGTGATAAGGGTCAGTACTTATTTTGCTATTTGTCCAGTGGTGGTGTACAATATACCATTGCGGAGGATATAAACCGCGCCGTTGCGTACCAGTTTGGTGGCAACCGTTTGCAGGTTTGTATTATTAAGAGCGGTAGGATCACTATTGATAGCAACCGTTATTTGTTTTGCATCAGCATCAAATGTGATAGTTACGGAGTCTCCTGCTTTGCAATTGGTCGGGAAATTCCCTGCAGCTCCATCTGTACTATTATTTTCGCCATAGTTGGTACCGTTCCAATTGGGTTGGCTGCAGACCTTAAATGTTACATTTTCTATTTCCGCAGTGAAAGAGTAGTGCCATAGGTTGGTATGCTCCGGATCCTGTGTCATTGCTTCATGGCTCCAGTTGTTCATATCGCCGGCTACATAGAATTTAGTTTCCGTAATCGGTGTTTCACCTTGTCCTTGCTGACTGGCAGAAATTTTCTTGGTGTCGGCATTGAAGATGATAGCAGCCTGTCCTGCAGCGGCGAAAGTTACTTTCACGTTCTCTCCGTTGGCACTAAGTGCGATTGGCGAGTTCTCGTCAATGTTATTTTTGTTATATTGTATAGCCCATGTCCCTTGCGTAATTTTAAATTCGTAGGAAGCAGCCTCTGCAGTAAACGTATATTTCCACAGGTTCTTGTTTTCGCTGTCTTGCGTCATCTCTTGCGATGTAGGGTTCCATTCGCAACCGGGGAGCGTACCAGCCACGTAATACTTGATGTCCGTAACGGGTGTTTCCGTATTACCGCTTACCGTGATACTTGGGATGGCGGGATCGAAAGTAATGACTACTACATCACCGGTTTTGCAGGAGAATACGATATTATTACCAGTCTCATTACCATAGGTGGCGCAGTCCCATCCGGTAGCACACGCTGTAATTTTGAACTCGTATGTGCCGTCAGCGGTGGCAGTCCACGTGTAGGTATAGACATTGCCGTCTTTTACCATTTCGCCCCGGTTGTCCCAAGAAATGCCGGGGATTGTACCTGCTACATAATAGTCAGCGGCGTTGAGAGAGAGTGCTGCCAAACACAGCACAAAGAAAGTGAACAGTTTCTTCATGATAAATTAGAATTTAGAGGTTAGTATATTAGTTGTATGTTATTTGTAGCGGCTGCAAAATGTGTCAGTTTTTCTACAAAAACGGTGCAAAGGTACTGCTTTTAGGGGATATATACAAATTTTATTATATGTTATAAAACATAATACAGGATGTGTATGCTCTATGCTACAACATTCACATTCCATCGTTATGCTCTCGACAGAGTATGCAGAACAACCTGTTAGTCAATAGATGTGGTTATAGGGAGAGTGTATTTTTTCAGGGCGGCTGGAACTCATAAGGCGGATTTATAATAGTTCGGCAAAGCCGATAACGATGCGGGAGGATAAGGAGTTCTACTCAAGCCATAGGCTTTCGTTTCGCTTCGGCACTCAGTGCGCTGCGCACACCTGCCTTACGCTTCACGTCTCCCAAGTGCGTAGCATAGTCATACGGTTTGTGGCAAACCGACCGCGGGCGGGGCGCCCGCGTCCCCGACTATGGTTTGCAGGGAAGCCGTAGCATCTGCGTCACCTGTGAAGGTCAGTGCCAACTCTCGTGTAAACATCGGGATTGACGGCTGAATCACCTAAGAATCACCTAAGAATCACCTAAGAATCACCTAAGAATAACCTATGCTTATCAGCACGAGAGTAAATGGAGAGTAAACGGAGGGTAGAGGGAGGGTAAACGGTGGGTAGATGGAGGGTAGATGGAGCGTAAATGGAGGGTAAACGGTGGGTAGATGGAGGGTAAATGGAGGGTAAATGGAGGGTAAACGGAGGGTAAATGGAGGGTAAATGGAGGGTAAAAGATGGGGGAGGTATCATATTGTCATTGTGGGGTATGGAGCGTAACAATACACCTAATCCGGACATTTGTCGGATATTGATAAAGATTGTCACAGGGATGTCGGATGATGTCAGGGCAACCGCGTCAAAATAGTAATGAAACAATATAAAAACAGCACAATAGTTCTCAAAATAGCATTACGTGCTATCAAAAAGACATATTGAAACGTATATGTGGTTCGGCGAAGCCGATGACGACGCGGGAGGATAAGGAGTTCTACTCAAGCCACATTGATGTGCTTTCGCTATGGTACTCAGTGCGCCTGTGGCGCATAACGACGCGGGACGCATTTTCTCCCATACAGAGCATAGTCATACGGTTTGTGGCAAACCGACCGCGGGCGAGGCGCCCGCGTCCCCGGAATAATATACAATTTTGATGCGGTTGCTATGGGATGATGTGTTCGGATTTGGTGTATTGGGATATTTTGTGTAATTTTGCAGTCTAAAAATACAGATGCGGGCGTGGTAGTATTGCCGATACTTTCCTCTCCGCAAAAAGTAGTTGTTTATAACATTGGCAGTTGTTCAGATAGTTGGCAACGCTAATAGTAACAGGTCAGTTAGCCGTTATGGCAATATCTTTTCTAATAGCGGGACCCTGTGCCGCCGAGAGCCGAGCACAAGTGGTAGGAACCGCCTGTGAGATTGTTTCCCTGTTGGGAAATCGTATTGTTTTCCGTGCGGGGGTATGGAAACCGCGTACGAATCCGAATACTTTCCAAGGGGTGGGGGAGGAAGCCCTGCTGTGGTTGCAAGAGGTGAAGGAGGAGACCGGTATGGCAGTGGCTACCGAGGTGGCAACAGTTGAACATACAGTACAGGCGATGGCGGCGGGTATTGATTATCTGTGGTTGGGTGCCCGCAGCACTGCCAATCCTATTTTGGTGCAGCAGTTGGCGGACGCTATTTGGCATCACCCGAAGCGTGAACAGTTGCGCGGAGTGATGGTCAAGAATCCTGTGAACGAGGATGTACAACTCTGGTTGGGAGACATAGAGCGTATAGAACGTGCCGGCGTTCCTGTGCTGGCGATACATCGCGGTTGCGGGCACCGCCCATGTTGGGCAATGGCACATACGCTGCGGCTGGCACGTCCCGATATTCCCTTGCTCTTGGATCCGAGCCATCTGGGAGGCTCTGCGGACAAAATTATGCCTTTGATGCATTATGCGCACGATTTGGCATTTGACGGGGCGATGATAGAAACGCATATTGCCCCCCGCGAGGCACTATCGGATGCCCGGCAGCAGATCACACCGATGCAACTGAAGGAACTAACGGACACCTATCCGATGCCATACATTTCTACTGAGCAAACCGAGTTGCAATGGTTGCGGGCGGAGATAGATGAGATAGACGATAGGCTGTGGGATTGTATAGCCCAACGTATGGAGGTGAGCCGGCGTATCGGCGAATGGAAGAAAGCACACAACACCCCTCCGTTGCAACAAGGGCGTTTTGAGGATATACTGCGCAGACGGACGGAATGGGCAAAACAAAATAAGATTTCCACAGATTTGGTGGAGAATATCTTCCGTGAGATACACCGCGAAAGCCTGAAACGGCAGGAATAATCAACGGCAGGCGGCTATGTCCCGCTGTATCTGCGCTGCCAGTGCTGCCCTGTCGGCAAAACGTTGCTCACCGCGCAGACGACTCAGCAGCCTGACCCGTATCTCTTGTCCGTACAAATCGTTGTGATAACCGATGATATGTACCTCCAGTGTCCGGTTTGGGTTGCCTATGGTCGGATTACAGCCGATGTTGAGTACTGCCTTGTGCCATTCGTTAAAAACAAATGCCTCTGCCTTATATACTCCCTCTTCGGGTACTAACTTATGCGCATCCGACAAGCGTATATTGGCGGTCGGGAAACCTAATTCACGCCCGATGGCATTTCCGTGTATCACCTTGCCCGTGAGGGTATATGGATAGCCCAGCAACTCGTTGGCATCAACAATTTTCCCCGTTTGCAGCAACATTCGTATCTCGGTGGAACTGACATGTTGGGGCAGCCCGTCTCCGGCGGAAGGCACCTGCGGCATATACTGCGGCAACTGCTCAACCCATATGCCCGCCTGTTCGCCTGCTTGGGCATAGTCGTCAAACGAAGACAATCCGTCGCTGCCGAACCGGTGGTCATAGCCCATCAGTATCGCCCGCACATCGTATCTGTCGTGCAAATAGGTCATAAACTGCTCCGCCGTGAGCCTGTATATATCGCCAAAGTCAAGGACGAGTGTTTCGGCATAGGTTTCCAACAGTGTCTTGCGCTCTGCTAATGTGGTCAGCAGTTCGGGTACATAGCCGTCCTGCAACACCTCGCGCGGGTGCTGGCGGAACGTAATAATCAACGGCTCTAAATGCTGTTCTTTTGCTTTGCAGAGCAGACTTTGAAACACATACCGATGCCCGAGATGGACACCGTCGAAAAAACCTATCGTAGCAATACGGGGCATTACAGACTCTTTTTTTGTACCTTGATTCTGTTTGCAAAGGTACTGCTTTTTTGCGATATACACAAATGGCATCTCGCTAATCCAGGGCAACCGCATTAAATAATGAAACAATGGGGAAATAATACAAAAGTTCTCAAAACAGCCTCTAAATGCCATAAAAAAGATATGATAAAACGTATATGCGACGATAACGATGCGGGACGATAAGGAGTTCTACTTAAGCCACGGGGATGTGCTTCCGCTATGGTACTCAGTGCGCCTGCGGCGCATAACGACGCGGGACGCGTCGTCTCCCATACAGAGCATAGTCATATCGATTTGCATAAGTCGGAAAAATTGTGTACCTTTGCGGCTGTGTTTTGAATACCACGAAAATGATTACTTTTATACTTTGTTTGATTGCCCTGGTGGTCGGTTTTGCGCTCTATGGCACACTTGTGGAGCGAGTTTTTGGTATAGATGCGAAAGCACAGACGCCTGCACTCACCAAAACCGACGGTGTGGACTATGTCCCGATGAAACCGTGGCGGATATTTCTGGTACAATTTCTCAATATCGCAGGATTGGGACCTATCTTCGGTGCAATAATGGGTATATTTTTCGGTCCTTCGGCGTTTTTGTGGATAGTGTTCGGAACGATCTTTGCGGGTGGCGTACACGACTATCTGTCGGGTATGCTCTCCGTACGCAAAGGCGGTGCCTCGCTGCCCGACATCATCGGTGATGAACTGGGAAAAGGTATCAAAGTTTTTATGCGTGTGCTGTCGCTTGTGCTGCTCGTTTTGCTGACAACCACGTTTTTGTCCGGTCCAGCCACCCTACTGCAAGGACTGTGCGGGTTGCCCGAGATGTCTTTTCAAGCCCATGCCATACCTATCGTGTGGGTACTTATCATCTTTGCCTATTATATATTCGCTACCATACTTCCCGTTGATAAACTTATCGGGCGTTTTTACCCGATTTTCGGGGCAGTGCTGCTCTTTATGGGATTGGGGATTATGGTGGTTATGCTCGGTTGGCACGGCGGGGAGATGCCCGAACTGACCGACGGACTGCAGAACCGTCAGACCAACGGACTGCCGCTTTTCCCGATGATGTTTGTCAGTATCGCCTGCGGGGCTATCTCGGGTTTCCATGGTACACAGTCGCCGCTGATGGCACGTTGTATCACCAATGAGCGGCAGGGGCGGTGGATTTTTTACGGTGCAATGGTGGCAGAGGGGATACTGGCTTTGATTTGGGCTTCTGCTGCGGGGACATTCTTTGCCGACCCCGAAAAAGGGCTCTATGGCATTGACGGTTTGCAGGCGTTTGCGGCACAGCACCCCGGCGAGAACATCGCTGCGCTGGTGGTGGACAGGGTTGCCCATTCGTGGCTCGGAGCCGTGGGGGGCATATTGGCGATAGTGGGGGTTATTGCAGCACCTATCACTTCGGGCGATACCGCTCTGCGCTCGGCACGACTCATTGTAGCCGATTTTCTGCACCTAGACCAACGCCGTATCGGCAAACGGTTGATGATAGCCATTCCGCTGTTTCTGTGCGTGTTCGGTATGGTCTTCGTGGATTTCGATATCGTATGGCGGTACTTTGCGTGGACCAACCAGACTTTGGCGGTGTTTACCCTTTGGGCAGGTACTGTCTGGCTCTATAAGCAGCATCATACCCGCTTCGGATATGTCATCTCGCTTGTTCCTGCACTTTTTATGACAATGGTGTCGTCGAGTTATATCCTTATCGCTCCGGAGGGTTTTCACTTGCCCGTAGAGTGGCGATGGACAGGCTATTGTGCCGCAGGGGTCATCACCCTTGCCTGCCTTATCGGCTTTATCTGCTGGGCGAAACTCCGACTCCGACTCCCCCAAGCCCCCTCAGAGAGGGGGACGTGCAGATAATACACCCTATTAACTCTCAACTTCTCTCAACTTTCAACTCTCAACTAATAAACTAACATGATCCATTCTGCCCAATTTGTCATCAGCAGTCCCGATGTATCCGATTGCCCCAAGAGCAACCTACCCGAATATGCCTTTATCGGACGAAGCAATGTGGGTAAATCGAGCCTAATCAATATGCTTGCCCATAATCCGAAACTGGCAAAAACCAGCCAGAAACCGGGTAAGACGCTGCTAATCAACCATTTTATTGTTGATGACGCTTGGCATCTCGTTGATTTGCCCGGGTATGGTTATGCCCAGGCCGGGCAGCAGCAGCGTGCCAACCTCAAGGCGATGATTGAGCGGTATTGCCTTTTGCGCGAACCGCTGTGCAGCCTGTTCGTACTGGTGGATTGCCGCCACGAACCGCAAAAAATAGATATGGAGTTTATGGAATGGCTCGGCGAGAACGAGGTGCCTTTTGCTATCGTTTTTACGAAAGGCGACAAACTCGGCAAGGTGCGGTTGCGGGAGAATGTGGAAGCCTACAAAGAAAAGATGCTCGAGACGTGGGTGGAACTGCCACCAATGTTCGTTACCAGCGCCGAAAGCGGATTGGGCGAAGAGGAGATTGTTAACTATATCGAAAGCATCAATCGGGAAATAAACGAAGAACGTTAATAGCCATATACATTAAACGTTACTTATCAGGAACATATATATCCACGAATTAACCATTTATGCAGCGTCTGGATTGTATTCCATTTTTCTTTTGCATTGCAGTCTGTTTTTTCTGTACGGCGTGTAGCACAAAAGATATGCCGCACAGCGAGGAAGCACCTCAGTATTTCCGCATTGCGGATACATTGGGGATTCGTGTAGCCGATGTATATAATCCGTGGCAGAAAGGCGAAAGGCTCGGACGGTATTATCTCGTTGAGGATTCAACGGAAAGTGTGCCGGCGGACGGTGTGCGGCTGCAAGTGCCTTTGCAGCGTATCGCCACTACATCGGCTACCCATATCGGCTACTTGCATGCGCTCGGTGCAACGGATAAAGTGGTGGCTATGGCTACACCCCAATTGGTGTATAACCGACCTGCGCAGCCCATTACTGACATAGGAGAAGATCTGAACCCCAATACTGAAAAACTGTTGCTGTCGCACCCCGATGCCCTGTTGGTCAGTGCCTACGGACAGAATATGCAAAACACCGACCGTATTAGGCAGGCGGGTATCCCTGTTATCTATATGGTGGAATGGCGGGAGGAGAATCCCCTTGCACGTATGCAATGGATACGCTTTGTAGGTGGACTTATGGGCAAAGACAGTCGAGCCGACTCTATTGCCACCGCCGTTTGTGAGGCATACCGCCAAGAACAGACTATCGGGTTGAATATCACCAAGCGCAGGTCGATTATGTCCGGAGCGTCTTTTCGCGGAACGTGGTATGTACCCGCAGGGAACACCTATATGGGGCGGCTCTTTCGCGATGCCGGAGCAGATTATACATTCTCCGAGCGTACTTCCGACGGCTCTATCCCCCTCAATATGGAGCAGGCGTTGCAGGTGTTCTCCAATGCCGATGTCTGGGTAGGTGTGAATGCATATACTCTCGACGAATTGCGCAAAATAGACGAGAAACAGACGTGGTTCCGTGCATATCAAAATGGTGAGGTATATAATTTCTATCGCCTCCAAAACAGCACCGGTGGGAATGATTTCTGGGAAACGGGGATTGTACACCCAGAGTATATCCTCCGCGACATTCGTTCCGCACTTTATCCCGAAACGATGCCGGATTATCAGCCAGTATTTATGCAGCGGCTGGAATGAATTACTACGGTCAGTCGCAGAGTGAGAATAGATCTTCTCGCGGATTGATAAGCATAACGGGAACCAAAGAGCGACGGATGGCATGCCGCTCAGGAGGTCCGAATAGTATATCATCCAATCCGTAATCTCGGCTGGCGGTGAGCAGAAGCAAATCGGCACCCAATTCGCGCACACGTTCACTTGCCTCGCGTACCAACGAAAAACTGTCCTTCCCGGCTTCTATCAGTTGGTATGATATAGTTTCGCCTGTACGTTCAGCCACAGAGCGGATATGCGTAATAATACGATTGGTATTCTGCATAGCCTTACTTCCATAGTCGTGCGCTTTGAGCAATAGGATGTGTGCGCCGGTCTTCCGCGCGATATAGGTACACATCTCTGCCTTATACACCTCCTCCTCCAGCATTGATACCGGCACCAATATCCGCCGCAACGGGTTGATAGTCATTGTGTTGGTAACAAATACGTACGGACGGCGTTCCTCACGGCACGCATTAAGATGTTGCTGAATAGTGCGACCTGAGTTCTGGCACTCAATCAAGCGAATATCGTCATTATTATCCCACAGCATATTATTTGATATTCCGTTGGTCTAACTGATGCCTATACTCTACAGCCGCCGCCGCATGCCGGCTGTAGTGGGAACTGAATATATGGGTACCCGAGAAATCCGGGTTGGCGCACATGTACAGATAATCCGTATTGGGCGCATTGAGCACCACATCCAATGTTTGGGGCGCAGCACAGCGGATCGGACCGGGCGGCAACCCCGGATATTTATAGGTGTTATAAGGCGAATCAATCGCCAGATGTTTTTTCAATACTCTGCGCAGCGTAAAATCTCCGTTGGCATAGATTACCGTCGGGCAGGACTGCAACAACATACCTTTATGCACACGGTTGAGGTAGAGACTTGCCACGATGGGCAGTTCCTCCTTGTTGTGTGTTTCGCCTTCTACTATACTAGCCACAATGGCTACCTCAACGGGGGTCAAACCGAGAGAATCGGCTTTATGACGGCGTTGCTCGTTCCAGAAACGGTTATATTCCTTGTACATCCGTTCAAAGAGTTGGTCGGGCGAAATCGTCCAATATACTTCGTAGGTGTTCGGGATAAAAAGGCAGATGGAGGTCTCTTTGTTCAATCCGTATTGCGCCATATACTCATCGCTTTCCAGGCGGCGCAATATATCCACGCTGTCTAGCAACAAGGTAGATGCCAACTTGCCTGCCAACTGCTCGCGTGTACGGATATAGTGGTTGAAAGTCAGCCGTACAGGTGTTTGCTCGCCGAGTTGCAGACGGCGGATAAAATAGCGGTCGCCCATAATAGCGGGAAAACGATAATAGCCCGGTTGTGGCTCTGTAAGTCCCAGTTTCTCGGTATGCAGATCAAAAGCCCACGGCGACCCGATTTCGTAATCGTTTTGCACCAAACTCATTACCGAATCAAGTGTGCTTGCGGGGTAGATATGATACCCGTGCTGCTCGCCGTCCGTGCTGCGCAGATTGCTGACATTCAGGCGGTAGTACTGCTCTATACATACTACTCCCGCTACGGCTACAAGCACAGCCAATATAATCAAAATTATTTTATAACTTTTCTTCATACTCTTATCTCTAATCTCTAAACACTAAACACTAAATACTAAACTATCAACTATTCTTACATATTCGCATTATAGTATCTCGGGTCGCCCGTTACTTCTTTTCCTACAAAATCCGCTTTGGTATAGGGGTAATCTTCTGTTGGTAGTTCCAGTTCGGCAAGTGTCAGTCCTGACAAACGTCCGTGAAACTCATCAATCTCCCATTTGAGTCCGTTCTCAGCGGGGACAATATAACGGGTTTTCTCTATCACACCCGGCAGACATAAATCGAGCAACTGACGTGCATCGGTCTGGTCAATCTCTTTTTCCCATTCAAAACGCGCAATACCTGTTTTCCCGCTGTCCGATTTGATAGTAAGGAATGCGCGTGCATCGCGTATGCGCACGCGTATAGTACGCTCCTTGTCTTTGCACAGGTAGCCCTGTACAATCTCATAGCGGGTAGTTGCTTGTTGGCGATAGGAAGTGTTGGTAACAAGAAACTTGCGTTCTATCTCTGTATTCTGCATAAAATTGTTCTCAAAGGGAATTTCTCCCTGTTTTTGTATGACATATAAGTCAATTGGTAGGCGATAGATTTAGGCTTGGCAAGTAAAATCGGCTGCAAAGGTACGACAAAAATGCGAGATATACAAAAAAAAGCATAAAACGCCAAACAGAATTTGCACAAGTAAAAAAAAAAGCGTACCTTTGCACCCGCTTTTGAAGAAAGAGCGACAATTCAGACAAACAACCGTCTAAACGGAGAGATGGGTGAGTGGCTGAAACCAACAGTTTGCTAAACTGTCGTACGGGTAACCGTACCGGGGGTTCGAATCCCCCTTTCTCCGCCCAAGAAGAGACTGCCTAACAAGTGATGTCAGGCAGTCTTTTTTTATGTAGATATATATAGGATGTTGTGTTTGCAAATTATTGATAATCAGTTGTTAAGCAAATACTGAACTGAAAAATATAAATTGTAACTCGCTATAATACAAGCAAAAACCGCCGAATCACATACGAATCACATACGAATCATATACGAATATCATAGACCTGACGGCATAAGGATAGGGTGGGGAAATTATAGTTTGCTATTCAGTTCCTGGTAGTATTTTGGGGACACCGGCACCGCCTTGGTATCGGCAAAATCCAACTCGGCAACGATAACCCCTTCTTTGTCTCTGCGGAGCACTTTCACACGCCGCGGATTAACAAAAAAAGAGCGCTGGCAACGCACAATACCGTGTTTTTGCAGCCCCTCCTCGATAGCACGCATTGAATTGCGCAAAGCATATTCTTTTTTCCGCTCTCCCTCTACGTAGTGGATATGCACATAGTTTTCGTCGGCTTGTATATACAGGATAGCATCTGCGGCAATCACCAGTTTGAGCCGCTGTGTACTATCATAAAAACGCATCAGGTTGTCCTCTTGCGCCGTTGCCGGCTGTGTGCGTGTACAATACATCAGCAGATTGACAATCACATAGGGGTAACTGATAGTAGCCAACAGAATCAGCATACACTTGCCAGCACACAAGAAATACCCTTGTTCGCCACGATACATCAGTGCCATATAGAGTGCCATAAACAATGCCATCACCACCATTTCCGCCAGGCTCCATAGTATATAGTACACCCACGGCAGGTGCAAATGCTTGCGGCAGGCTGTCATCGGAATACGGCTTCCGCATAGCACGGCAATCATAATACACATCAGTATGAGCGTGTTGAAAACCACCATATCACGCCCCATACCCAAGAAATCCACCATCCATTCCGATTGATAGATCAATATAAAACATAAAAAGAATGGCGGCAGAGCCAACACGTGCAGGAGCAACGAGGTGAGGCTCAATGTAGAAGCGGGTATCTGTTTCATAATCCGGTTTGTCTATGTTTTGTCCTTTTTCGGGGGATTGTTTTGTCAATTTTTATAATGGGACGAAAACGGAAATGACCTGTTTTAGTCCCATTATTTCCGTTTTAGTCGTCATTTATATATGTTTCGTCAAAAATTATGCCACCTTATCACTATTGTTTGCTTGTCCATATTTAATCCTGTAATTTTGCAGCCGAAAACAAAAAAATAAAACAGCAAGAGTATGAAAACAGTAGTTATATTAGGTGATTCTATATCACGCGGAATTATTTTGAACGGAGAACGCTATTCCATATCCGACAAAGGATTTGCAGAGCAATGCGGTAATGCCCTGAATCTGGATATACAGAATTTTAGCAAGATGGGTTGCACCGTTACACGGGGTGCACAGATACTGGAACAGCGCAAAGAGGCTGTAGCCAATGCCGATATAACATTGTTGGAATACGGAGGAAACGATTCTGATTTCTTTTGGAACGAGATAGCCGAAACACCGCAAAAGAGGCACAATCCGAAGACATGCCTGTTGCAGTTTCATTCCACCTACATACAAATGATACGGCGTGTGCGGGAATTAGGCAGCCGTCCTGTGTTGCTCAGTTTGCCGCTGATGGACGGTAAACGCTTCTTTGATTTTACCACACGCCATATGTCCGATGTTGAACGGGAGCATATTCTCGAATGGCTCGGCGGTCAGTTGGAGCGTATTCGCAACTACCACGATATGTACAATCTGGAGGTATTCCATATTGCCTCAGAGATGAATGTCCCGATAATAGACATTACCACGCCTTTTCTTGACAATCAGGATTATACGCAGTATATTTGTGCCGATGGGATACATCCGAGCGAGGCGGGGCATAGCCTGATAGCCGCACGGGTAACGGCGTATTATCGCGCTTTGCTTATGCGGAGGGCATAACCGCCAATTACTCTATTCGGTTGCCATAGACATTATATACGGCATCATCCACACGGATATACAGGCGACTATTGCGCAGCACTTTCTCTGCTGCCGGTGCTTTCTGTACGTTGCTGCCGTCTGCTGCTTCGGGTATGGTCTGCTCGCATGAGGGCAATACGACACCGTCTTTGCGTGTGAGCAATACATAGTACGAGGCTCCTGCTGGGAAGGGGACCTCGGTATGATAGACGGACGAGGTGGCACCCGCTATCGGTTGCCCGTCTTTGTACCACTGATATCCAGTAAACTCATATCCGCCGTTGAAAGCCGACAGATAAACCGCCAGCACATTGCCGAATTTCAATTTGAAGATATTGCTCGGATAATATACCAAGAGATTATAGTCGTAGGTGAGTGTCTGGTCGCATACAGCATCATACACGCTTATTCGGGCATCATAACTGCCTGGCTTCAGACTGCTTGTAGCCACTTGTAAAACGGTGTCTTGGGCATCAATCTGCGGCTCTAATACGAGGTCTTGTGTACCCAAAAGCAGGTGTGCCTCGCTAATCTGCCCTTTGGTGTAGCGGAACGGGATACCGAACATCTCATCATCGGAATCCGGACAGATATACGATTGCTCCGGATTGTTCGGAACATCCATCTCCAGACAGGTGAGTATCGTCAGATCGTACTTGTAAGCGTGGGTATGTGTACAGCCGTCAGCGTTGGTATATTCTGTTGTACCTTCTACAATACCTTTCCCTTCCGCAAACGAGGTTGAGTAGTACCATTTCTTTTCTTCAGGGATGTAAACACTATCGCGTGCCACTATTGCAGTATCCAATATATCGCGTGTATCTCTGCCATGCACAATGGTGCGTATCTCAAAGTTGTCGGTTGCACAATTATCGGGTGGCACAGGGTCGGTCTCCTGTACAGGACTGGTGGTGTCGTCCCAAGCCAGACAGTCGCCACGTACCACCGTCTTGATCGTGTCGGGACGGCGCACACGGAACGAGAAGCGCACCTCCTCCGCGGGGTATTGCGAATAGGGACACTCTTTGTGGGCATAGATATTAGCCGTGATGTCGTACCAGCCCGGTGAATCGTAGATATGTGTGGTCTGCGGTGTGCCTCCCGCTTCCGATACTCCGTCGCCGAAATCCCAGTCCACTTTGTCAATTACATCCGTTCCCACCTGTGCATCAAACGAAATCTCCGTGCCGATACAATATACCGTCTCGCTGATATATCCTTCGGTATAGTTCTCTCCATCCACTGCTACACCGCGTTTTACTGCCGACGACCCCACCGAGTAGGCATAGGATTCATCATCGCCATTGCCATATACGTGAGCAATGAAACCTGTTTTGTTTTTGATATGATAGGTAGTGTTGGTGTTTTCTGTCAATTTAAGACGTGCATAGGAATATCTCGGATTGCTTGGTACAGGTTTGAATACTGCAGGAGTAATCAGATTGTTGCTGTATTGTCCGTAATTCACTTCCTGTAATTCTACTGAAGCAATATCCGATGTGAGCGTTACGATATTTACAAAGTGCTTCGTGGTTTTATTCGTATTCATTACGCCAAAGGTAATCTCACCAATCTTTTGCTGGATCGGACTCACCCATGTCATAGACGGGTCGCCATAATCATATTTCATTTCTGTAGCGGACTTACTTTTGTAGGAGTTACCCGTATCGTAGTTATAAACAGCACAAGGGCAGGATGTCTTGATATAGGCTACATCGGCAATAATCTGGTTCTTTGTGTCTAAATCAAAATTTTTCATATCAGGAGCCACCGCTAATTCTATTTCGTATGTCTCCCGTGCATTGATAGTGGTGAAATAATGTCCGTTGATTTCCACTTGAGTACCATCTTCCATTGCTGTTATACGGAATCGGTTGGCATCTTTCTCCAAAGAACGGGTGATGACGAACTCTGTACCCCAATAGTCGGTAGGCATTGCTTGTTCATAGTTGATATCACGTGCAGACACTCCATTGGGAGTTCGTGTACAAATGTCGCCATTGAAAACGGCAATTTTTTTGCCGTCCGTGGCTTTTACATACGAACCGGAGAGACATTTATATTTGGAGTCATCACTATCCTTATTTCCATTGTCTGTTGCTTGCTCACTCACTACATAATATACTTCTCCCTCGTTGAGTGTAATTGTGAATGGTGTATTGGCAGGTTTTCCATCGTACGTTTTGGCGTGTGGTGTAATCTCTATTTGGGTATTGTTCTCCGTGGCTAAAATACAGAAATTGCTAAAAGAAGTAGTTGGAGTGTTATGTGCAAAGGGAGGATAATCCTGTACAATATATTCCGATTGCAATGCTGTGATGGGCAATATGTTACTTGCATCAAAAGCATTCGTATATCGCAAACCGGCAAATACAGACACTTCTTCATCGCAGGTTACCAATAAACCTGTTTGGAAAGTTTTCCCGGAGGCTTTTTGTTGTCCTGTTTCGTTTTGGGCGTATGGATAGATAGCATTTTGAGGAATATCGTTATTTCTCGTTCCCGTTGTAATCTTGAGCCACCCCGTAGTTTGGGGTATCTGGTAGGTTTGCACCCAATTGGTCTGCGGATTGGTTACAGTTACGGTACCTTTTCGCGTTTTGGAGGATACACAGATAAAGGCTTCGAATCCGTCGCCCACATCTTCAGGACCGCGTCCTATCGTCAATGCCACCCAGAACTCTTTGCCCTCTGTGGAGGCTTGTGCAAAGAGTGAGGCGGAAAAACTGCTGCACATTGCCACAAGGGCTATAATCATCCAACTCCGCTTCATAACATTTGTATTTTGTATGTTGTGTTATTTGTGTCTTAAATATAACATCAGTTCGATATAAGCAAATTGTCTTACTTTGCCGCCGTAGGCGGATAAGATTTATAGCCATTTATGGACGTAAAAACAAAGATTTACTTAGATTTATTGCCGCTATGTGGCAAAGGAGTTTTTATATCGAAATTACGTTAATTAGAGGTCTGTCGCCTTACAACACCTCCACTTCTACACGGCGGTTGTTCTGCCGTCCTTCCTCGGTGTCGTTGGTGTCTATCGGGCGGGTTTCGCCATATCCCTCGGCTTCAATGCGTGCCCCGTCGATTCCGCGTTTGATCAGGTCAGCGCGAACCGCCTCTGCACGACCTTCTGACAGGCGTTGGTTGGCTGCATCCTTACCCACATTGTCGGTGTGCCCCATAATCTTGATGCGTATCTCGGGATTGCGCTCCAGATAGGAATACAACGCCTCCAGTGCTTCTTCCGACGACGAGAGAATACGGGTCTTGTTGGTGGCGAAATGCAGATGGCGCATTACAAACACTTCGCCTTTCTTGATGGGTGTCAATGCCACGTGCATACTGTCGCCGATATGTGCAATAGGTGCTTCGTATTCCTCATATCCCACTTGTGCAATACGCAGTGTGTAAGCCGCCGTATCTGCCAGATACGCTTTGCTTGCGCCGCTTGCAGAGTCGGTAGCCAGTGTATAAGCGGCTTGCTGTGCGCCGCGCGGACGTATCTCCACACGTGCCGGTACTACCGCCCCTGTTTCTTTGTCGGCTATGCTTATGCGGAACAGCGGCATACGGCGCAGGCGTATCTCCATCGCGGTGGTAGTTCCCGGTTCGACAATGCTATATGCTACATTCTCAACATAATAATGCTCCGCTTGGGCGGTGGCTACATAGTTGCCTACGTTGGTGCGTTGGCGTGCCGTCCCCTGTGCCAACACTTTTTGTTTCATCGCAGGGCGGTTGTTCTTGGTGTTGATGATCTCCACCGCAGCCCCGTTGAGTGTCTCGCCCGTAGAAGCGTCCACTACACGGATAGTGGTGTATGAAGGAGGCGGCGGCACGGGACGTGCGGTCTTGCCGGGCACCTCGAACTGTACCGTGAATTTCAGACCGACAAACAGATTATTCAGTTTGGTGCCGGAGAGTGCCAGCATTGAGTTGGTCGCTTGCGGATGGTAGTCATTTCCTGTGAAAGTCAGCGGCATAGCCCCTGTCGGGTTATTGGTATTCAATACGCCATACTCGGCAAAGGCACTCACTTTGTAGTGGATATGCTCGCGCCCGAAAGGCAGTCTCTCGCCCGGTTTGACGCGTTTCTTGCTTTTCTTGTCAGGTTGTGCTTGCAACCACTCGTCCAGGTCGATGCCAAACTCGGCGCAGACGCTTACAGACGGCTGGCGCATACCGAGTTTGCGGTTGTCGGCAGCGGTTTGCGGTACGTCCACAATGCCCATTCCGTAAGGCTCTAATATCTCTTCATCCAGTACCGTGATGTCATACAGTCCGCGTTGCGAGTAGTTGCCAAACAAGCCATAGCCCACTTTGGCTCCCAGCATAAAGAAATAGCGGTTGAACTGCGCACCGAACATCACCGGCAAACCGATATAGCCCACGTTGCGCACTTCGCGCAGGTCATCGGTCGTGTATGTATAGGTTTGATGAATGGGTGTTGCCCCCTCCGCCGGATAGTAGTTATTGGCGCGTGTAAGGGCAAAACCATAGTCCGAGCGGGAATTCAGCCATGTGAAATCCAAACCCGTTTCAAAACGGAAAGCCCCGTATTCGAGTTCATACGTAGCGGACAAGCCTGCTCCTGCACCACCGGTCAGCGACTGGTAAACATATTCGCTCTCTAATTGTCCGGGGCGGCTGACGCTTGACAGGTTGCTGCTCATCTTGTCCATCATGGCGGCATAACCGACCTTTGCACCTATGTTAAAAAGACTGACTACCTCGGTGCGTGGAGTCGGGTCTGCCAATTCGGCTTGTTGTTTTAGCCACGCCTGTTTTTGTGCTTCCTCTTGTGCCTGTTTCTCGGCCGCAGCCTCTTCTTTTGCGGCTTGCAGGCGTTCCTGCTCTTTCTGGCGGGCGAGTTGTTCTTTGGCACGCTGTGCGGCTTGCTTGTCGGCTTCTTTCTGCCGTTCAGCCTGTGCTTTCTGCCGTTCAGCCTGTTTCTTTTCGTTGGCTTTTTGCGCAGCGGCTTTTCTCTTTGCCTGCTCTTTTTGCTTCTTTGCCTTCGCTTTCTCCTGCTCTTTCTTTTTCTTCTCCGCAGCCTTTTGCTTGGCAGCCTTCTGCTTGTCTTTCGCAGAGGTCTCTTGGGCTACGGGTTCAGGCATAGCAGCCGCCAATACGTTGCCGCACCCGAGCGATAAAACGATCGCGCCAACCAGTATATTACGTACTATATTCTTCATATTTGTATCAGATTCAATGGTTATTTCGTTACAAGGAATTTGAAATTACGCACTTGCTTTTCTGTGCTGACGCGCAATATGTAGAAACCTGCTTCACCCGGAACCGTGATCGTACACCCGCCCGCAGGCAAAGAGACCTCTGCGAAAATATCACCCTGCACATTAATCCACTGTGCAGTAGCGTTTTCCTTGGCATTGACAAAGATACGCTCGCCTGCTTGCGCGGTGGTGGCAATGAGTTGGATACCCTCCTCAAACTCGTTGTAATCCTCCGGATTGGGGTTAAATGCTTTGGCACACGTACAAGTCTGTACCTCGCTGCTTGTTCCTTTGTTGATATAGAAACACAGATAATACGAATCGTTGGCATCGACGTCCTCCAAATGCAATACGGCACTTACTTGTCCCGCTACTGCCGTGCTGTCACTTGTGCGATACCATTGAAAATCAGTCAATGTCTTACCTTCAAAGGAAGCGTCTTTCTTTAGTCCGAGTATGTTCGTGAAACGCTGTGTAAGCACATCGTTGTCGTAATTGAGCATAAAGAGAAGGGTTGTATCTGTTCCGCCGCAATCCGATTCTATCTTCAGGTGAATACCATATTCCTCGCCGGCTTTGGCACCGTCGGGTATCACGATGCCGAAATAGTTTTCTGCCTCGTTGATAGTCAGTTCCTCATTTTTGAACCCTGCTGCAATGGATGTAGGGGTATATTCGATAGTGGTGTTTTCGCCCTGCAAGTCCACACCCGATTGGTTGTCGAAGAAAACCTTGCCTACAAACGGTTGTCCCTCTACCTTGCAGGGAATATCCATACCGCTGATCGAGAATGTAAACCGCCCGATGTTCACCGTGATAGGTATGCTGTCCATCGCGTTTTGTCCCACACAGAGGTTCGAAGATTGGCGGTAAATCAGGGCATAAGCCTCATAAACGCCGGATTTTTCATAGTAGTGGTCCATTTTAGCCACGGAATCCGGCCCCTTAGATGTGGCGGTCTGACCGTCTCCAAAGCCCCATACTACTTTTTCAAATTCGTAGTTGAGATTGCAACCGAAGTGTATCGTATCTTCGCCGCAAAGCAGGTTGTGGCTCTCGGGTGTAAACACTTGCCCGTTGATTGTAATCGCCTGTGTCAGCGGTTTCGTTGCCCCGCCGGCAGAATAACCGTAACTCTCGTTACCCGTAAAACCATACACGTGCGCAATAAAGTTACTGCCGTCGCTTTTTAGGGTGTGTGTGGCAGCGGTTGTTCCCAGACTCTTCTGTGCAAAATAGTACTGAACACCGTTGATAGTGCTGCCCACCGGTGTGAAATCGCTCTCTATCGAACTGCCGTCCAACAGCATTAGTTCCGGTTTGTCGGTAACGATGTTTGCATAGTGGTTGGTCGTTCCGTTATCGCTCGCATAAGTGGCGAATGTAACCCTGTCTATCTGCTGCTCAATCGGGTTAATCCAAAGCATGGCGGGGTCTCCGTTCTTGTTTTTGTCGTTGTGATACTGCTGTGATACCATAAACAGGTGTACCGCACAAGCGCAAGAAGTGGTTACCACACAACTTCCGTCTTTGGCGTATGTGCCTTGGGTACCTATTTCAAACTCCCAATAGTGTTTTTTCTCTGTTGCAAAATCAAAGGCATGAACCAATTGACCATCTATCCGAACTTCCGTGCCGTCGTTCAAAGCCATAATGCGGACTTTGTCGCACGGGCGGCTCTTCGATGTCGTCAGCACAAACGTATTGCCCCAGTATTGTGTGGGCATCGCCTGCGAGAATATATGGTCGCGTTGTTTTACCTTATACGGTATGTTGGTGTGGGGGCAGCCTTGGAAAACGGCAATCTTTTTGTTGTTGCGTGCTTTCACGTATGTGCCGCTCAAATCGCCGTCTTCGCCGTCCTTTTTGCCCGTCCATACATAAAAGACCTGCCCTTTTTTCAAAACAGGAGAATGTAATGTGTCACGTCCGTATTGATAATCCAACAATGCTTTTTCCTCATCACTCAAAGTATAACCATTTTTCTGCTTATTGATAGCATTATTGATGGCTTCTGTATTGACCGACGGGCAGTAATCTACAATCGTATTGTCCTCCGCGGCTATGATGGCAAAATGCGAGCCCTGTGTTTTTCCCACACCTCCGTGGTCGGAAGGAGTGTAAGTCTGTATAATATAACTATCTAACAATGAACTCGTTGGTAGCACATTGGTTGCGTCGAAAGTGGCTCTTTTGTAATTGGTGGCGAATAGGGAAATATCTGCCGTAGCCGTTACGTGCAGAGCACACGTATCCGCTTCCTCCGAATTGACAGCATAGCATATTTTCCCTGTAGTTGTCATAGCAGAACGGGCATCGTTGGTACGCGGATGTCCGCTATATACTTCAATGATTTTTAGTTCGCCGGCAGTAACTTGCACGGTTTCAACATAGTCTGTGTAAGGATTTGCAATAGTTACCTCACCATCTGAACGAGAAGATATAGACAACGACAATTTGAGTGTATTGTAATTTCCGTCGAAATCCCCGTCATCTGAGGGATGTTGGTCTGCCTGCAAAAAGGTTACCCAGAAGTCTTTGCCCTCGGTGGACTGACCGCCCGATGTCTGTGCCTGTAGCGGCATCACCGGCATTGCGGCAATGCAAAAAAGAAATGCACGATAGAGTTGTTTTTTCATCGTATTAGGAAAGAAAATAATACATAATTTTACGAGTGCAAAATTACGCATTATTATGCGTGTCTATGTGTAAAAAACGGCGGAATGTGTAGAATTCGCCATATAATGCTTTATCCGTTTGATGTAGCAAACTTTACATTCGGATAATGGGAGTGCAAAACATAGTTTTGTGCATCAGTACGCACTACCATTATCCGCCTGTGTCGAAAAGGTTATAGCCCTCTCACCTGTTCTCCCAGCACCCCGTAGTATCTCCCGTCGTGCCAAATATATATCCGTCCGTCTATCAGCACTTTCCGTGTCGTTGGGTAGGTCGCATCCTTTGCTGTTGTTGCATCCGTCGCTGTAGGCAGCACTACTCGCACCTCGTTGCTTTTCAGTCCGTCCTCTGTTGTCAAATGGTAATAAACCGTATCAGCCCTTAGACCGGCAGGCAATACAATATGCTCGCTGCAATAGCGGTTCGGTTCCCACGCTGCGTCCAATACCTGCGGGTATCCATCTATGCTGCTGGTATGTTCCTGCATATCGCCTTGTATCAGGTACAACTCCTGCATACACGCCCGTTTCTTCGTGCTGCCGCCTACAGATAGTATGGTGACGGAATCCGTACCTGCGGGGAGGGTGAATCTGTAGTATCGTTCGTCGCGCGAGGTGGGCAATACAATGGTTTCAAAAGGTGTCGTCTCTTTATTCAGGAATATCCGCAGTTCGCCTGCTGAAGCGGTCTGATACATATTCGCACGAAATATCAATTTCGCCTCCTGCTGTAGCCCCAATCCGTTCAGATAGACTGCCCCATCGGTTGTACCTGTCCCCATAGTAATGGCGTTGGTGCTTGCCGAACCGAGTTTGCCCGTATAGCCTGCGTGCGGGGTTGCATTCAGTAGTTTTGCGGTAACGGCAGGCAGATTGACGATCGTATCGTTATGCCCCGTATAGGAGCGGGTATATACGTCTATCGTGTAATCCGTTTGTAGGTTGCTCCATACGGCGGTAAAATCCTCCCTACTCACATTCTCTGCCTGATATGCCTTAAAATTGCTGAAATCGGGTGTCGGTACATAGTCGGGCGAGACGGTGCAAATCAACTTTGTAAAATCCGCTTTCTGCCCTTTCTTATTACCCCATATATATTCCACCAACTCCGGATAATCGATATACGGATTTCTATTGTGCTGTATGCTGCTCACGGCGTTCGCACGCTCTATCTCTTTCATACTCACTGGGTCTGACCTGTGCCAGTCGAGCAACACCTCTGTCAGCCACGGCTTGAATTCCAAATACGAGCCGTTGTCCAGATAGTCGGAAGCGGTACTCGCCCACGTCAGATTCTCATAGGCGGTGGCAATATAGAAATATGCCCGTGCAAAGTCGCCGCGGTATTCGGGCGCAGGCTCAAAGCATATCCAACCGTATTCCGAAGCGGTTTTGCTGTCCATACGGAAACAGCCGTTATCCAACTTGTCGCCTTTTTTTACATGCCCGGGAGGATAATTGCTCTTGTTGTTGTTCACTTGTGCATCTGACGGGTTGAGATGGTAGAGGTCGCGGTATGCACGGCGTGCCACGGAGTCTTTGTCCGTGGCGGGCGAACCCCACCACGATTTCGGGAAACAATGTTCTATCTGCAGCCCGCAGGCGGAACCGCCGTCGTAGGTGAAATAGCGTCGGGTGTTGGAATACATATCCCATACCGTGCCGTCTGCCCGTCGGTCGGTCAGCGGAAAGAAATTCCACGTTGCGGGATAATACACATTGTCGGGATAGGTGTACCCCTGTGTGCCGTATGATACCCGCACCCCTTTGCAGATACTGTCATGCAATGCCGATTTCAGTACAGAGTCTTTCAATCCCTGCGCACCATCATAATACCCCTTCGGTATATCTTCCGCCCGAGTATTAACCACTATGCCGCCAAGCATAGCCGCCAAGCAAATATATGTTACCCTCTTCCGCACAACACAATTTTTTTTTCGTTTATTTCGTTTATTTCTCTTGCACACGCACAAGCGGTGCGTAGGAACTCCATCAAAAATTAATGGTCAATTAACGATAATTAACAGAGTCCTGAAACCCGATAATGTTTTAATGGATTTTTAATGGCAATTAATGGAGAACCATAACCTATGCCTCTCCTTTCGGCGCAGGCATACAGAACAACAGCAGATTCAATGCCACATACCACAGCACGCACGCTGCTCCCGCAAACACCGCCAATTCGATATGCTTGCATACACACGCTTTCACCACGCAGAACGCAATCAGCACCACCGCCCCGATCAAAAACAGGTATTGCGTGGAGTGCTCTTTCCAACCGAACCCGTGGAATTTGAACGAGAAAAACGGTATCTCCGCATTGAGCATATAGCAACTCAGCAGGCTCATCGCCAGCAATGCCCACGGAATCCAATCCGCCGACAGCATAGCGTATGGCATACATGTCAGCGAGCCCCAGAATATGGCATTCGGCGGGGTGGAAAGTCCGACAAACGAAGTCTTCTGCCGCTCATCTACATTGAATTTCGCCAATCGCAACGCCGAAAAAGCCGCCATCAGGAATGCCAACAGACACCACCAACCGATCAGCGGGCGCAGATAGCAGCACAGCATCATCGAAGGGGCTAACCCAAACGTAATATCATCGGCAAGCGAGTCCAACTGTACGCCTATCGCACTCGGCACCTTCAGCAGCCGTGCCGACATTCCGTCGAAGAAGTCGAAGAACGCCCCGCCTAATATAAACAGAAATGCATACAGAAACGCGTTTTGCGTTGCCATAAACACCGCCATACACCCGCAAAGCAGGTTGCAGCAGGTGATACTGTCAGGAATAATTCGTTTGATATTCATTAGTATATTTCTTTTATTTCTATATATTGTTGTTTCCGCCGCCGTAGGCGAATAAGATTTATGGCAATTCCCGGATGTGAGAACAAAGATTTATTTAGATTTCTTGCCCGCAAGGGCAAAGGAGTTTTATTTTGGATCTACGTTAATTCATAATTTCTTCCGTACCGCCCACGCCACTGCAATACTCGGCACGCAGCACGCCATCACCACACCGAAGAACCCCAAGTATCCCATCGGCTCCTCTATATATCCCGCCACCATACCGGGCAGCATCAGTCCGAGGAACATCACCGCCGTGCAGAGCGAGAAATGCGCCGTCTTGTGCGCCCCGTCCGCAAAATGCATCATATACAGCATACACGCCGTATAGCCTAATCCGTACCCCAACTGCTCCAACCCGATGCATACCGAAATCACAAGGAACGACTCGGGTTGCGCCGCCGCCAAATAGACATATACTGCACTCGGCAGCGTCAGGCACAACGCCATCGGTAGCATCGCTTTTTTCAGTCCCACGCGGCTTGCCCATAATCCACCCACAATGCCTCCAAGCAACATCAGCACTACCCCGATGCCGTATATTTGCCCCACTGTCGCCACGCTCAATCCCAAACCGCCGTCCTCTGGGGATGCCAAAAAGAACGGATTGCATAGTTTGAGCAGCAACGCCTCGGGCAGACGGTAAAGCAGCATAAAACAGAGTGCCAACCCGATGCCCGGTTTGCGGAAGAACTCTACAAATGTCTCCCACACTTCGTGCCAAATTCCCCTGCCCGAAGTCAGGTGGATGTCCTGTGGATATGCTGTGGATAACTCATTATGCATTGTGCATTGTGCATTGTGCATTGTCTCTGCCACGGGCAGAAAAAACGTGTGCCACAGCGTGATGCCTGCCATAAGCCCGCTGCAACCGAGCAGCGTATATGTCCACGATGTCGCCACCGTCGTCTTTGTCTGCAACCACCCCACCAGCATCAGCAGCAGCGACTGGCAGAATATATTGGCTATCTTGTAAAACGTGGAGCGGATACCCACAAACGTAGCCTGTTGCTTGTCTGTCAGGGCAAGCATATAGAACCCGTCAGCGGCAATATCGTGCGTCGCCGAAGCAAAAGCCGTTATGGTAAAGAAAACCAATGCCCACGTGAAATACCCTTTCGGCGCAAGCCATGCGAGCAGCAGTATTGTAACGCACATCAGTGCCTGCATCAGCAGCACCCACCACCGTTTGGTGCGTATCACATCTACAAACGGACTCCAAAGCGGTTTGATTACCCATGGGAAAGTAATCAGACTGGTGAACAGTGCCATCTGTCCGTTGGGCATACCCAACTGCGTAAAAAGTGTGATACTCACACTCGTTACCAAAAAGTATGGCACCCCCTCCGCAAAGTACAGCGTCGGCACCCACCACCATGGCGAACTATGTCCCCTGATATGTCCTTTTGTTTCTTTGATATTAGATTTCTTTTAATTCTTTAATTTCTCTCGCACCGCGCTGGCGGTGGCGTAGGATTATTTATGGTTTCCTTTTGTAATTTTTTCTATTTTTCTTGCCGCTTGCGGCATAGGAGTTTATTGCCCGCAAAGTTACGCTTTTTTTTCGGACTACGCAAATCCGCTGTGTATATGCCCTCTATTTTCTAATTCTCTGCTCTATACTCTCTATTATCTTCGTGCTATCAGGAGTAGGTGATTAGTAGGTGATTAGTAGGTGATTAGTAGGTGATTCCCGATAGGATATAGAGGCGTTTACCCGGCAGTTGGCACCAAATCTTTGTAACAATGCAGCGCCAGGGCAACCGCATCAAAAATGAGCATTTTTTGTATTATCAGGATTGTAGTGTTAAAAAATAGCATCGCCGGGGGCGCGGACGCCCCGTCCGCGGGCAGTTTGGCACAAACTGAACAGATTTGCGATGTTTGTGTGGAATGGTACATCTCATATCGTTAAATATCAATATCATTTTGTCTGTGAAAAATACAATACTGTACTTTTCATTCTAAAATAACACTAATTATACTTTACCGCCGTAGGCGAATAAGATTTATGGCAATTTATGGATGCAAAAGCAAAGATTTACTTAGATTTCTTGCCCGTGAGGGGAAAGGAGTTTTTGTGTCAAACTCACATTAAAAAACATAGTTACCTACGAAATCTCCGACCAGTTATGCGCTTCAATCCGCAGCAGGTCTAATTGCCGTTTGTAGATGCGGTTATGCTCGTCTTCCAGCAGCGGGTCTTTCTCAAGGATGCTTTCTGCGGCTTGGCGGGCAATTTCCAGTATCTGTCCGTCGGTGGAAAGGGAAGCGATATGCAGGTCAAACGGCAGTCCCGACTGCTGCGTACCTTCCAAATCGCCGGGACCGCGCAGTTGCAAATCCGCCTCGGCTATACGGAACCCGTCATTCGTCGCCACCATTATATCCATTCGTTGCCGCGTCTCCTTGGTCAGTTCCAAGCGGGTCAGCAGAATACAATAACTCTGGTCTGCGCCGCGTCCTACACGTCCGCGCAACTGGTGCAACTGGCTTAGTCCGAACCGCTCGGCGTTCTCTATGATCATCACGCTCGCATTCGGCACATTCACGCCCACCTCAATCACCGTTGTCGCCACCAGTATCTGTGTCTCGCCCAAGGCAAAACGTTGCATCTGTTCGTCCTTGTCTTTGGCTTTCATCTGCCCGTGTACCATCGAGATCTTGTACTCGGGGAATGTCTCGCATAGTTCGTTGTACCCGTTCTCAAGGTCTTGCAGATCCAGTTTCTCGTTCTCTTTGATAAGCGGAAAAACTACATACACCTGCCGTCCTGCTTGTATCTGTCCCCTGATAAAACGGTTTACCGACTCTCTTCTTTGTATGGAATAATGCAGCGTCTGTACGGGCTTGCGTCCCGGGGGCAGTTCGTCTATGATACTTACCCGTAAGTCGCCGTACACGGTCATTGCCAGCGTGCGCGGGATCGGCGTGGCGGTCATTACTAATACATGCGGCGGACGTACGTTCTTGCTCCATAGTTTGGCGCGTTGTGCCACACCGAAACGGTGCTGCTCGTCCACTACCACCAATCCGAGGTTCGCCCATTGTACGCTGTCTTCCAATAGAGCATGCGTACCGATCAGTATATCTATCCGTCCCGCTTGCAGGACAGGGTGGAGCAGGTCTCTCTGCTTCTTGGTGGTCGAACCGGTAAGCAAGGCTATCCGCAATCCGTTGGGATTATCTTCGCTTGCCAACAGCGGTTTGAGAAAACCGTTCAGTGTCTCGTAGTGCTGGTTGGCGAGTATCTCCGTCGGTGCCATAATACACGTCTGATACCCGTTGTCAATCGCCAGCAGGCAGCACATCAGTGCCACCAGTGTCTTGCCGCTCCCTACATCGCCTTGCAGCAGGCGGTTCATCTGCCTGCCCGATTTCAGATCGGTGTGAATCTCGCGTATCACCCGCTTCTGCGCATTGGTCAGCGGAAAAGGCAGGCTCTGGTACATCATATTGAAATTCCGTCCCACTATCGGCATCGGGAAACCCGCATTCTGCTCGCGGCGTTTCATCTGCCTCAGTATCTGCAACTGGATATAGAACAACTCTTCGAACTTGAGCCGCTCTTTCGCCCGCTGCATCGTCGGTGTATCTTTCGGAAAATGAATGTTTTGCAGGGCTTCTGTCAGCCCCGGTAGGTGGTAGTGCTGCAGTACGTCCGCCCCGATTGTATCGGGGACGCCCATTGCCAGGTCGGGCATCAAACCGGCTATGATCGTGCGTATGACGCGCGAGTTGATACCCGCTTTCTTCATACGCTCCGTGGTATTGTAGTGCGGTTCCAACCCCTGTGTCATCTCGGGTTTCACCTGCGACATCGGTGTCAGTTCGGGGTGGACAAAGTTGTATTGATGGTTAAACCGTGTCGGTTTGCCAAAGAGCAGGTACCGTACTCCCTTTTGCAGTTTTATATACTGCACCCCCTTGAACCATACCAGTTCTATCAGGTGTGTCCCGTCCGAGAACTGTGCACTCAGCCGTTGTGCCTTTCCTACGCCTATCGTGTGCCATTCGGTTACTTCGCCCACAATCTGCACGTATGTCTCGTCGTCCTCTATCTCCGCAATCTTGTAGAATTTGCTGCGGTCTATATACTTAAAGGGGTACTGACGGAGCATATCCAGCGCCGTCTGTACCCCTAATTCTTTACGAAGAATGTCGGCGCGTTTTGCACCGACACCCTTGCAATAGACTATATCTCGATGGCTCAACTCCATCGGAAAGTACGGATTTTTCTGTATTATTGCAGGCGGAAGTTTACAGGCACCGTATATTTTACACGTACCGCCTTACCACGCTGCTTACCCGGATGCCATTTCGGCATCGACTTGATGACACGTACCGCCTCTTTGTCAAGCGACGGATCTCCACCGGAACGAACTACCTCAACATCCACGATCGCACCGTCTTTGTTTACCACAAACTGGCAGATTACACGACCTTGGATACCGTTCTCCTGTGCAATAACAGGATATTTCACGTTCTCGCTCAGGTATTTGAACAACGCCTGCTGACCGCCGGGGAACTCAGGCATCGTCTCTACAACTACGAATACGACTTCTTCCTCTTCTTCCTCTACGGGAGCCTCAACGGGCGGAGCAATCACTACCTCCACATCTTTCTCGTCCTCGGTGTTGATTTCGATAGACTCGGTCTCTACGTCGTCTTCCACTACGTTCAGCACCTCAACCTCCTGTACGGCAGGAGGTGGTGGAGGAGGAGGAGTCTCTTGTTGCGAGGTCTGTTGGATCTCTACCTCTTCCTCAAACAGGAAATCGGTATCGGCAACCTCATACTTGGTAACCTCTTTCTCTGTCCATTCAAAAGCGACATAGCAAACGCTCAAGACGAAGACAAAACCCATCAATACATAGATGACCTTTTTGTCTTCCAAACTGGCTTTTTGTGACTTTTTAACTTGCATATTGTGTAGTTATTAGATTTCGTCGCACCAATATCGGTACCATCTTTGCTCTACAACGCCCGCAAAAGAGCATTCTTGCAAAAACGACTGCAAATTTACTGCTTTTTTCTGAATAGCGCAAATATCCATGCTATTTTTATTCAAAAATGTTTGATTGCTGTCCTATGTCGCTGTCCTCTTTGCCTTATTGGTCATTGTATCTTCGCCATTGTTTCTTCGCCGTTGTATCTCCGCGGCGGGCTTGACAAGCCGGACACTACGTTACATACACGGTAGATATACGGTAGATACACGGTAGATACACGGTAGATAATATCGTAATTGCCGGGCGTTTGCCTATGAGTTGACACCAACCTCCCACAGGGGACGCGGACGCTACGGGTTCCCTGCAAACCATCACTGGGGACGCGGGTGCCTCGCCCGCGGTCGGTTTGGCACAAACCGTATGACTATGCTCTGTATGGGGGACGACGCGTCTCGCGTCGTCATGCGCCCCGGGCGCACTGAGTACCAAAGTGCCACGAAAGCCAGTGGCTTGAGTAGAACTCCCTATCGTCTCGCATCGTTAAAGAGTAACTTTTGCTTGATTTTCTTCTATTTTTTTCTCACCGCTTGCGACATAGGAACACCTTGATGCCAACTCTATGGTAATTGCTTTTTCGGGCAGATGTTGTACAATCCGCAAATTTTGTGTACCTTTGCAGACACGATGAGTAAATTCTGTTCTCTCATACATTCGGCAGGCGTACGCAATTTCGCCAAACTCCTGTCCGCAAATGTGGTGGCGCAAGTCATCGGATTGCTGGTTTATCCTCTCCTTACCCGTCTTTATTCCCCGGACGACTTCGGGCTGCTCAATCTGTTCTTGAGCATTGGCGGTATTCTTTCCCTTCTCGCCACCGCCGAATACCAATATGCCATCGTCCTGCCTCGGAAGAACGAAAAAGCACGTGCCGTACTGCAATTGGGAGGATGGATAACTTTGTGTGTAACGGGGGCGGTGTTGCTGAGCGTCCCTTTCTCGCGACCCATAGCCACTCTCTTTAATGCGCCCGATTTAGCCCGATGGTATTGGCTGATGCCTGTCTTTGTATTGGTGTCTGCGTGCTGGGTGTTGCTCAATTATTATTATACACGGCACAAGTGTTTTGGGGCGATTGCCCGCTACCAGATGTCGCAGTCTGTTCTGAATGCCGGTGCCAAAATAGGCTGTGGCTATGCCGGTTTCCTGCATGGCGGATTGTTATGTTCTACGGTTTTTGCCCCGCTGGTGGCATTGGTGATTAGTATTGCTGGTGCGTGGAGAAAAGGTTTGCGTGAAGTACTGCGTATCGATAAAAAGGTATGCAGGGAGGTGGCGCGGGAGTATGCCAACTTTCCGAAATACTCGTTGCCGCGTGCGTTGGTGAATAACTTGAGTAACAGTTTGCCATCCCTGCTGCTGACACCTTTCTTCGGATTGGCAAATCTTGGTTTCTGGGGAATGGCACTTACATTGGCATTCCGCCCGATAAATATGATAGAACAGTCCCTGTATCAGGTTCTGTATCAGCATATTTCCGCCAAAGTAAACCGTCGGGAAACAATCCGTCCGCTCCTGCGTCGTTTCAGTCTCTATGCTATGGGAATCACTATCCCGTGTTTTGGGGCTCTCTACTTTGTCCTGCCTTGGCTTACGCAGTGGCTGCTCGGTTCTGAATGGGAGATTACCGGTCATTATATCCGCCTAATGCTGCCATGGCTGGCAATGAATATATGGGGGGCGACAATATCCTTTCTGATAGATGTTTTCCAACAGCAGAAAATTAGTTTTTATATCGAATTAGCCTACATTGCCTTTCGTCTGGCGGCTTTGTTGGTAGGTGTGTTGATGCATAATTTTTACTATGCAATAGCCGGATATTGCATAGTGGGATTTGTATTTGGTACGATACAATTAGTGTGGTATATGTGTATGGTCAACGTTTATGAACGTAAGTTGTAATTTGCTTTCCGACTATTTGGGTAAAGGGCGTTTTTATTAGATCCCAATTATATTTTTTTTGAGACAAGGTCAATGCTGCCTGACAGTGCGAATAGTATAAGACAGGATTTTGTATATATTGACTGATGGCTTGTGCAATATCTGAAGACGAATCTGCCAATGAAGCGCAATCCCCAATCTCGGGTACTCCTTCTCGGATGGCTTTCAGATTTGTATATACGGACGGACGTCCGCATGCCATATAATAAAACAATTTGATCGGGAGACAGCGGGTGTTTTCTATATCGTTGTTGCGTAAATCCAAGAATAGATCGTATTGTGTAATAGTTTCGCAAAATGCTTTGAATGGCAAATAAGGCAAGTAGTGTATTGCAGTTTCTTTTGTAGTGTTATCGGGGGCGTTGTTGGTGATGATATCTAATTGGATTTGTGTGCTAGGGCATAATGTTCTGACCTTATCTATGACCTCAAGTACGCGGAAATATCCCTTTTCTTTGGTCAATGGTCCTGCATACAATACCTTGCAGCATTGTGTGATATTGTGTGGTGGCAATGCCGAGATATATTGTAAGTCAGGATAATAAGGAAGATCTATAGATGGCTTGTTCGGAAATAAAAAACGAAACGGATATGATTTATAGTATTCCCCAAAGATCAAAGCATCGCTCCTGTAGCCGGCCCATAGGCTTGCAATGCACATAAGTATTGCTTTGGGAATAATTAGGAAAGGATTTACTCGAAGGTTTTTCTTAGACGGGTACCATTCGGTTATATCATATATCAGTTTTGCTTTGCTGTTGTGTGCTTTCCACAATGCTCGCGGTGTATCCGCAATGATTACATCAGCGTCTGTGTCGTTTGCTTGAAAGGTTGCAAATCGTTCCTTCCCCCATACATCTACATCTATTCCGCTTTTCTGTAATGTGGCTGCTTGATGATACAAGACCCTGTCATCATGGGCATAATGTGCCGATTGTAAGAATAGTACTTTCATACCAGTCGTTGATAGAGAGCCACGGGACCTTCGTGCCACAACTTTGTGTTTTCTTTCTCTAATTGCTGATATACTGCCGATTGGTAGATTTGGCAAATGGCATCTTCTATACCTATGTGCCTATCATCCACAAGCATATCCGCCATACGACTGACTTTGGCAGGAATGATCAAATATAAATTATTTTGCGTAATGGTACTACTCATAGCATTATTGCTTTTGCTTCAATGAAAGATAGACAATCCAACGACTGTGGAGTGTGAAACAGATACTGATCAACCAATGTGTATGTTTTTAGTTCGGCGACCAGGCTCTGTTTGTTGAGCAGTCCGCTTTCATATAATGCAAAAGCCGTATATACTCTGTCGTTTGCTACCGGTCCGTAAACAATATCAAAAGTATGGCGGAAAGTCTTGTCTGTCCGGTTTCGCATTACAAAATCCAACCACTCTTCAGTTGGAGAGTCAAAACGTAATATGGAAAACGTGGAATTTTCAGGTAGATTCAATTCATAGCAGTTAACATATCCCTTACTGGTCTTGTATTCTTGCATTTTCCGCTTTACCCACATTGCTGCTTGTTCAAATGAGGTGGTGGTATAGAAGCCCGAACCATAATCAAGGGTTCGGTTAGGCGTGCGTATCTCGGGGTGTGCTACTATGTCTAAACTTCCGTGGTAGATAATCATATTGTTTCGCTTTGATGTATTCGCATAAACTCTTCAATATCTTCCATTATCCACTGTGCGCTTTGGGTGTGTAATATCTCAAAATTATCGGCTAAATACCGCAATACACCTGTTTGTTTCAAGTGCGTCATCGCTTCATAGCCGCTGATGTGTTTGCGGTGTTTGTACTGCTCAATGCAAAACGACAAAAAATAGGCAATATCTTGGGTGTGTTTGTCCATCTTACATCCTACATTATCCATTCTGCCTTACCGGTATCTCAACTCCCTGATTTTGTTCCACCAGACTGCCAATCGAAACAATGGTTTATAGTATTTCTCTACACTGTAGTAGATGGTCGGGGTGCTGCCGAACTGCTTGTAGTGGTTGGCTACCCCGCGTATCATGCTTCCTTCAAAATCGAACACCACTTGTTTTTCCCGTGCCAACTTGATTGATTCCAGCACCAGTAGTGCTCCGGCGCCGGAGTTCTTGTGTTCCAGACTATAGCAGGGGATCAGGTAATACATCAGCCGGTTGTCCCATACCAAGAACGCGGCTGCACATACTTCGCCATCGGCGTTTTTGATACATAGAATCTCGCATTGCCCGTTTCGCTGCGCCTTGCGTTCCAATACCATAAAAAACTCTCGCGAATAGGTCAACTGTTTGCGCTGTTCCGTCATACAATGCGAATGGAAACGGTAGAAATCTTCGGGCGACATACCCCGCTCCGCGTGCAGACTCAATGCCCGTTGTAGTTGGCGCTTCTTGTTTTTGGAGAAATTGTCAATTACTTTATTCAGGTCGCTCAAGTCCTCTATGCGGTATGTTACGCGTTCTCTTGTCTTAAAGCCCAATGCCCGCATGGCATCCACGCACAGGCTGCCTGCAGGGTATTGCTGATAGTAGTACGACAGGTGCAACCGGTCTAATTGTTCGCTCAACCGGCGGCATACTTCGGCGGTCTTCCATTTATCTTCTGTAATCTCTGCGGCTACCCATATTCCGCCAATCTGCGTCTCTTGCGGCATAACGATATACCGCATCCATGCTCTTTTACGGAGCAGATAGGGGAGAACTGCCTGTATTTTCCCATCAGTGTCTTCTGCAATCAGGACGTCCCATTCTTTTCCTGCACATACCGCATCCATCCACCATGGCTGCATGGTCAGCGGCATATACTCCTGCTCTTTTGCCCATTCGATGAAACGCTCCTTATTGCTCATAAAATTAACGTCTTAATGACACGATTAACGTTTTCCCTGTCAGGGTTAGAATATGTTCTCTTCTTGGAATCCGTCGTTGTCGCCTGCCGGTTCGGTAGTGTTTTCTGCGGGGGTGGTGTCTGCGTTGTTGCGTCCTGTATTTTGGTATTCCGCGGGGCGGTACAATATTTGCACATTCTCTGCAATCACTTCGGTTTTGCGGCGAATCTGCCCGTCTTTCTCCCAAGTGCGGGTCTGCAGTTTGCCTTCTACATATACTTTCATACCTTTGCGCACATAGCGTTCTGCCCATTCGGCGAGGTTGCGCCAGAGTACAATGGCGTGCCAGTCGGTTTTGTCGGGCACTTGCGTGCCGTTTTGCATTGTGTAACCGCGCTCGGTGGTGGCAAGGTTGAAATTGGCAATGGCTACGCCGCGGTCAAGGTAGCGTACTTCAGGGTCGGAACCCACGTTCCCGATGAGAATGACTTTGTTTACAGATGACATAGTTTGGTCAGTTTTTATTTAGGTCATGAATAAAAATTGTGCTTCGTGCATATTTGCCGCAAAATTACGACTTTTTTTGCACATATCAAAATTTTGCTATAACTTTGCAGCGATTTACTAACTTTCCGTTATGAGACACAGATCGCTTTGGGTATTGCTGTTGGGCTTGCTGCTCGGTTCTTCCCTTTTTGCACAAAACGAGACTTATGTGCGTTGTATTGCTTTTTACAACCTCGAGAACCTCTTCGATACCATTCACGACGAGGGCAAAAACGACTATGAATATCTGCCGGACGGCGGAATGAAATGGACATCGCTCAAGTATGAGCATAAGATCCACAATATGGGGTATGCCATCTCGCAACTCGGTACGGACGAAGACCCGCGCGGCGCAGTCTGTGTAGGTGTGGCCGAGGTGGAGAATATGCACTGTATGGAGGACTTGTGTGCCGAGACCAACAAATACAACCGCCGCTACAAGCCCATTCTGCTTGAGGGACCCGACCGCCGCGGCGTGGATGTCGGTTTTATGTACGACAGTACGGCTTTCCGACCGGTGTCCGTCCGCGGGCACGAACTGCACGCCCATTATACGGATGGCGGCGTGGTCAAGAGCCGTTTGCAGTTGCTGGTTTCCGGTTATCTCATCGGCGACGGGTCGCCCGAGAAAATCCATATCCTGGTCAACCACTGGCCGAGCCGTTATGGCGGCGAACTCTCGTCGCGTCCCTCGCGTGATACGGCGGCTATGCTTACACGTGAGATTTGCGATAGTATCTATCGCCGCGAACCGCAAGCCAAAATCATTATTATGGGCGACCTCAACGATGACCCGTTCAACCATAGTTGTGCAGTTGTCCTCGGGGCGAAGAAAACCCGCGAGGAGGTGGGAAAACAGGGATTTTTCAATACGATGTGGCAGAAACTCGACAGGGGTGTCGGTTCGCTGGCATACAACGGCAGTTGGAACTTGTTTGACCAGATTATTATCTCCGAGCCGCTGATGAATGCCAAACTCGAATCGGGCAAGTGGACATACTGGAAATCGCAGATATTCAATAAGGAGTTCCTTACCGTTCAGGAGGGGAAAGACAAAGGCACGCCCTTGCGTACCCACAAATCGGGGGTTTGGCAGGACGGTTACGGCGACCACTATCCTACAATGATCTACCTTATCCGCAAGAAATAAGATACGACACGGATACAAATGTTCTATTTTACCGAGAGAATAAGGTATGCGTATCCTATAACCATCCACCTCACATCCACCTTACTTTTCTATAGTGTGGAAAAGACGAAAATGTTGCATTTTTCTTCAGGACTAACTTCTAACAGCGGACGCAGTGAGCGTTCTAATTTCTAACAGCCGTCAGGCGGCCTAAAAAAACAATGAAACAAACTCTGACACGTAACACCACGCCCATCCGTATGCGTAACTACGGGCGTATTATCCAGGATATGATTGCCTATGCCTGCACTATTGATAATCAGCAGGAGCGTGAGGCATTGGTATTGTATATAGCGCAGTGTATGCGCCAAAAGAATTTGGTTTGGAACAAAGACCAGGAGTCCGGACTCGGTCGTGTCCGTGAAGATTTGGAACGTCTGTCGGGCGGCAAGATCAGTTGTGATTTTCCCGCTTTTGAGACGCTTCCCGCTGCCCGCGTTTCCGCTCAGGACCAAAACAAGAAAAAGAAAAGATAGGGGTCTTGACAGGGCTGCCTTGCGGAAGTCCGAAGTAGCCGGTTGCCGCCGGTGATTTCGGAAGGACGCGAGGGAGATGTGCTTGACTCAGGTTTATAAACTTTTTTCCTTTCGTGGACTTTTTGCAAAGTTCTCAAACAAAGCATTATGGCAACAGAATTAAGCCCGTACAAGGTGTTTGCGGGCTCCAAGGGCGAAGCCCTCGCACAGCGTATTTGTGACCAACTCGGCTGTAAATTGGGTGATGTACACATCGACCGTTTCTCCGATGGCGAGTTCGCCGCTTATTTCAACGAGTCCGTCCGTGGACATTCGGTCTATCTCGTTCAGTCCACTTGCCCCAGTAGCGACAACCTTATGGAGTTGCTCCTGATGATTGACGCTGCCAAGCGTGCCAGTGCCTACAAGGTGATTGCCGTTATTCCGTATTTCGGTTGGGCGCGTCAGGACCGCAAGGACAAACCCCGTGTCTCTATCGGTGCCAAACTTGTTGCCAATATGATTCAAGGTGCTGGTGCCGACCGTGTTATCACTGTTGACCTCCACGCCGACCAAATACAGGGCTTTTTTGATATTCCTGTTGACCATATTTATGGTTCCAATGTGCTTGCTCCGTATGTAGCGAGCCTCAACCTGAAGAAACTGATTGTTGCTTCGCCTGATGTGGGCGGTTCGAAGCGTGCTGCGGCTTTTGCCAAGAAGATGCACGGTATGACCGACCGCGATGTGCCGATGGTTATCTGCTACAAAAACCGCGAGGTCTTCAACCAGGTGAGCGAGATACGTGTCTTGGGTGATGTGTATGGCAAAGATGTGATTATTGTGGACGATATGGCGGATACGGCAGGCACGCTCTGCAAAGCGGCTGAGGTGATGAAGAAAGCGGGTGCTAAGAGTGTGCGTGCGGTGGTCAGCCATGGTATAATGTCCGGTCCTGCGTGCGAGCGTATAGAGAACAGCGAGTTGGAGGAACTGGTTTTCACCGACTCCCTGCCTTTTGATACCGCCCGTTGCAGCAAAGTACACATTGAGAGTCTGGCGCAACCGATTGCTCTCACTATCCAGGCGATTCAGACCCACTCCAGCGTCAGCGAACTGAATATCCACTAAACAAAAATAGCACCTGTAGTGTCCGGTTCAGGTCGCTATAGGTGCTATATATTTGTCATATCAGTCCTATTGATCTAATTGGTTTAATTAGTCCCATTGGTCTAATTTTTATTAACGTTCCTGTCAATCAAATGAAGAAACAACTTTTCGGACTATTGATGTTGCTTTTGTCACTTGCGTCCTGCGGCAACAAGAAAGCCGCTCCCGTAGAGCGTCCCGCTTTTGCAGCGGATACTGCCTATCAGTTTATCTCCCGCCAACTCCGTTTCGGACCGCGTGTGCCGAACAGCAAGTCGCACACCGATTGTGCCGTCTTCCTGATGCAGCAACTGCGTGCGTATGGTGCGGATGTCGAGTTGCAGAAAGGCTCTATGCTCGACTATAGCGGACGCCCGCAGGCGGTTTTCAATATCATCGGGCATTTCTATACCGACGATACGCGCGACCGATCGCGTGTCCTCCTTTGTGCTCACTATGACACGCGCCCTTGGTGCGACGAGGAAGAGGAGTACGAAGACCGTTTTCTGAATGTCCCGGGTGCCAATGACGGTGCCAGCGGGGTGGGGGTCCTGCTCGAGGTGGCACGCCAACTTGGCAGGCAGATAGCCGACTCTACGCTCTCCACACCCGTGGATATTGTTTTCTTCGATTGCGAAGATATGGGTACTCCGCAGTTCTATACGGGTATCGAGCGTGAGAACACATGGTGTCTCGGCAGCCAACTCTGGGCTTCCGAATACGCAAGGAACGCCCACGGCGGAAACGGCGTAAAGTACCGTTTTGGTATTCTGCTTGATATGGTAGGTGCGCCCGATGCGTCTTTCCCGCGCGAGATGTACTCCACACAGTATGCCGAGAGTTATGTCGAGACTGTCTGGCGTGCTGCCGCGGCATTGGGATACGGGCGTTATTTCGTCAATCAGCAGGCATACCCCATAGTGGACGATCACTACTATGTCAATACCCTTGCGGGCATACCTTGCGTGGATATTATTCACTACGATACGCGCAACGCCACGGGGTTCCCCTCGTGGTGGCACACGCAGCAGGACGATATGCGTAATATCAGTACCGCTACTCTTCAAGCCGTCGGCGAAACCGTTCTTTCCGTTATCAAGTAATCCTCTTTGTGAAGTGCAGGTTTCTTTCTATATTGCTTGTTTGGGCAGGCTTGCTCTCGTCGGCTAATGTGTTTGCGCTGACGCGCGAAGAACGTATGTCCGCACGTAACGAACTGCGTATCGGATGGGGGGATATGCTCTATGAGCGGGCTATGTATCGCAACTCCAACAGCACCAACCATTATCGCTATACGGGGCATATCTTTGCCGAGTATCAGTACTACCTCCGTCCGTGGTTCTCGCTTGGCGTACAAGCCGACTATGAACAGGTGTGGTGGGATGTTATTCGGGAGGGAATTCAGCCTCTTCCTACTCCGAGCAAAGACCACTCTTTTTACAATGCCTGTCTGATGCCTGCTATACGTTTCACGTATTGCCACAAACCGTATATCAATCTCTATTCGGCGCTGATGCTCGGTGTAGGAGTCAATGGCGGTACGGAAACGGATATGTACGGGCGTACATTGGCATGGACACCCGCATGGGGCTTTACGCTATTGGGTATCAAAGCGGGTGGCAAGCATTGCTTTGCCGCTGTGGAGATAGGTGCTTTGAATGCCATTGCAGGGCGTAACTTTATCTATATGCTCGGTTCGCGTATGTTCTCCGCTTCCATAGGCTGTAATTTCTAAACAGATGAAACACGCACACTATATAATATATGGCGTTTTGCTGCTAACGGCATTGGTCTCGTGCAGGCGTATCGAACCCGAGTACGTGGATTTTTCCAAGTACAAAGGGCAGGCAAATGCGTTTGTACCTATGCGCGAGCAGGTGTCGGACATTCGCGATGAGCAGCCGTGGAATAACATAGAGACAGATCTGCCATATAGCACCGATACCGTCCGCCGCCCGCAACGCACTTCGCCGCTGACGGTTACCGATGTGGCACGCGGTTTCTTGGGGTCAATGCTTACCTACAAGGTGCATCAGGTCGCGGGAACGTACCGCAGTATCGATATCAACGGTGATTCGCTCACCGTATCGGGCAAGTTCTTTTATCCGGAGGACGGGGTTATCAAGAATCTTATGATCGTCTCCCACTATACTATCGGTGCCAATTTTGAAGCCCCGTCCGAGACGTTCAGTTTCGAGGGTATGTATGCGGGTATGGGCTATGGCGTGGTGATGGCGGACTATATCGGTTACGGCATTACGGTGGACAGTATCCACCCCTATCTGCAGGCGGAGACCACGTCGCACAATGTCATTGATATGGCACTTGCCGTGCGCCCGTTTATTGCCGAGCGCGGACTGAAAGTGCTCTCCGACTCGGTTATCCTGATGGGCTACTCCCAAGGCGGGGCGACCACCCTCCATGTGCAGAGATTGATGGAGTCGCATCCGAAGTATGTGAGCGAGTTTCAGATAAAGAAAGTCTATGCAGGTGCCGGACCGTACGACATCGCCCGAACCTACGACTACAGCGTCAAACTCGACAAAACGGGCATTCCCTGTGCCGTGCCGCTGATTATACAAGGTATGAGTCTCGGTATGGACAAGCCCCTCGAGATGTCTTTCTTTTTCAAAGAACCGCTTCTGAGCAACTACCACGAGTGGATCAACTCGAAGAAATATACAGTCAACCAGATGTCCACACTCATCGGGGTCAACCGATTGAGCGAAATCCTTACCCCGGACGGCACCGACCGTACCAATCGTGAGACGGCGCGTTTCTATGTGGAACTGACCGGCAACAGTATTCCCGAGAACTTTGTGCCGAAAGCACCCCTCTATATGTTCCATTCCGAGGACGATGAGACAGTGCCGTTTATCAACTCGCAGTTGATGCAACGCCGGTTCCGGGACAAAAAAGCCGACGTAGTGTACAATTTTGATCACTATGGCACCCATATGCGCGGGGCTGTTACGTTTATGAAAGCGGTGGCGGACGACCTTAAAAAAACTAATCCGTAGTCAAAATGAAACGTTCATATATCTTGCTGCTCTGTGCTGTAACCGCCGGACTGCTCTCATGCCAAATGGAGGTCAATGACAGCACGCTCAATTTTACGGTCTCGCGTGTCCGCTCCGAGCAGGCATGGGTGGAGATTTTCCCGCAATCCAACGACTTCTATTATATCTATGATGCCGTTCCCGTTGCCGACTACAAGACCTTCCGCAACGACCGGAGGTTCATAGAGCATCATTTCGATGAGCAGAAAGAGATCTGCAAGGCACTCAACGACCTCTTGAAAGAATACGGCTATGCCAAGGTGCCGATAGAGCAGATGCTGTTCTACAATGGTGCCGCCGACGGAGTACTGCATGGGCTGGAACCCAACACCGACTATTATGCGTTTGCCTATTGTCTCAACTCGCACAAACGCCCTATCCACAGGTTGATAAAGCGTCCGTTTACCACTCCTGCCAAGCCCCGCTCGGATATAACTTTCGATGTGCGGTTGAGAGACAATCAAACGCTGCTGATTGTCCCTTCCAACGGCGATACGTATTTCTGGGAAACGGCATCCAAGGCAGCGGTTTTCAACTATTATCAGGCGGATATGAACGATACCACACTTAGCGCAGCCCTGATGCTGCCTACATGGTTCGCCGGCGTGCTGTACAACAACTACCAATGGGATTTCCAACTTACCACATCCGACACAACGGCTGTCAATCTGCCTTCGCAGGTTGATAATATCGCCGACGGCGACATCTTCTATCTCGGTTGCGTGGGCTACACCACGGAGGAAACCACCGGTGAATCGCTCTACCAAATCACCTATCATACTTCGCAACCCTCGGTAATAGAGAAAATAGAGAGCGTATTCGATACACCCGACAGCGATGATGCCGTCGCACCGTCGCTCAATCTCCTGCGCCGCAATCCGAAGCGGATATCTGCTTTGCGCAGGGGCAAATAAAAAATGTACAATTGTTAAGATGGGCTTTCTGTTTACTTTCCGTTGATCACTAACTATCAACTACGAACCACCGTCGAACCACCTACGAACCGGCGACGATACAGCATTGTACGACAGAAAATGTACGATTGTTAAGATTTTGTACATTACGCACTATGAATATCTATCTTCTTTTGGCAGGGCTGCTTGCCGGTCTGTTGAGCGGGGCGGTCGGCTTCGGAGGCGGTATGGTGTTGCTTCCTGTTGCCACTTCTATGTTCGGCATCGGAGTGGCGGTGCCTGTGTGTACGATTGCCCAGTTGGGCAGCAACCTCAGCAAAGTGATCATGGGATGGAAAGACATCGAGTGGAAACAGGTGGGCTTCTTCCTGATTACCGCCGCCCCGCTTACAGCCCTCGGGGCGTACGGCTTCTCCGTTTTCAACAAGGTACTGATGACCCGCCTCCTCTGTATCTTCTTGATTGTTTTCGCAATAATGAAACTGTTGGGCAGGATGCACCTGCCCAAGCACCCCGCTACCATGCTCGTCGGTGGCGGCGTTACGGGGCTTGTCAATGGTCTGATGGGTATCTCGGGACCGCTGAGCAGTGCCGTATTCCTTTCGCTCAACCTCTCGCCCGTAGCCTATATCGCCAGCGAAGCCACTACGGCAAGCGTGATGCACATCATCAAGATCATAGTCTATGGCAAACTGAATCTCGTGGACTGGAATATCTTCTGGAACGGTCTGGCTATTGCGGCGGCGATGATTGCCGGCAATTTCGTGGCAATGAAACTCATACGTCGTTTCCATACCAAAACCTACCAGCGCATAGTCGCCGCCTGTATGATCGCCCTCAGCCTCTATTTGTTCTTCACAGTCTGATCCTGAGATGCGGTTAATTCCTGTATCACATCGTACAGATGATTGACCAGTAAGGCTTGCTGTTCGTTGAAAAGAACGATACATTGGTTCTGCAGCACGCTGTCACCGGCATAAACGGACGCCAGCGAATCGCGCACAGACCGCCAATCCATATTCCGGTCAAGCAACTGCTGATAGTGCAGGAAGTTCCCCTTGGGGGCTTGCCGGAGAATACCCTCCAGTCTCTCTTGTTCGTTGTGTTGGCAGCGGATCACGTCAGCACTCATCTGCTGTTGCCGGTAGTACAGGTCGGCATAGTGCAGGCGCGGGCGGTTGTACACTTGCCATATACCCAGTGTGGTGAGTACGGTGGCAATGAGTACGAGGATATTGGTTCCAACCTTGCCCCATTTTTCTTGAGCGGAAATACCTTTGCGCAGTTCGGCAATGTTCTTGTAACGTCCTTTGCGGCAGGCGTGGGCTATAGACCGGTAGCCCCGCAGGTGCAGCAGATCGATTAGGGCTGCCAGACGGAGCAAGTCGTCTTGGATATCGTTGGGGGCAGGCGTGGCGGAGTCGTCGCTATCGCTCAACCCGAAATCAATCAGTTTGACGTTCTCGCCGTTGCGGGTAATGAGGATATTACCGGGCTTGAGATCGTGGTGCACCAACTGCCGTGCGTGCAGATACTCCACTGCGTCCAGCAGTTGCATCAGCACCCGCCGACGTTTCTGCCTGCCGGGGTTGGCGGCAAGCCAGCAGTCCAGCGTCTGCCCGTCCACTGCCTCCATGATAATACAGCGACCTATAGCCGGCACCTCTTCCAGCGAGTAGGTAGCCACTATGTTCGGGTGTACCAACTGTATCCCCAGTCTGAACTCCCGCTCTTGCAGCAGGCGGAAATCGGTCAGCGGTTGCTGCTCGTCGGTCAGCCCTTTCAGTACAAACCACCGTCCGTACCGTTTGCCGCGGTAGAGCGCACTATGCCGGCGACGCTGCAACGGCGTTATCTCCTGCCATAGCGCAGATACATCCCCTGCAACGATAAAACCCGAATCCGAGTAGTCTGTTTCTTCCATTTCCCGTCAGAGTATTTTCGCACTTACCAGTCCGTTCTTGCTTCCTGCCACATACGAGGTGGGGGCGTTCTCCCCGCGGCACAGATTGTTGAGATACATAGGCTGCCCGATAAGGAAACACGCCGTATCGAACCGGTCGCCCGCACGCAGTTTGCTGTTTTCGGCGGTCTCTACATAGAAATGCACCCCGCCTTCGTAGCGGAACACGCACCGCCTGTTCGGCAGCCACGTAACCTCTATGCGGTCGCCCGGCGTCAGTTGGTCGGTATGGATACCCTCGCCCGAAAAGGTGTCGCTCTCTACCTCGCTGCGCAGGCGGAGGGCGGCAAGGTAAGCCTCCCAGTCGGCAAACCCCAGAAACTGCGACAGCAGGCAGAGCGTGCTGCGACGGGTGGTGTCCGCGCCGTCAAGATAGCCCCACAGGCGTTTGAGCGTGGTAGGGGAAATGTTCTCATGCAGACGCTCCCATATCACACCCGCCAGAAACTCAAAATCATACGGCGTGCGTATCTGCCGTTTCACTTCGCGCTCTATATCCTGCCTGAGCGACAATATCTCCGGTGCTCTCTTGTCCATAATCTGCGTAACGGGTTTGTTCTTTTGTTGTAGTGTATTCTTTCAATCGCCCGCAAAGTTACAAATAATTCTCCTCTTGCACAAGTCCTTTTTGGTTCATATTACCGTTGCAGTGCCGGACATTGCATAAAAAAATGAATATAATGCATACAAATACGGCTTAAATACCGCTCAAAAGCCAATCTTCTTGCCTTCTTTTTGCCTTCTTTTTGCCTTCTTTTTGCCTTCTTTTTGCCTTCTTTTTGCCGTAATTGGTATATGATGTACAAGAATTGCTTATTTATTTTCTCCTACTGTGCAGTGTATGTGATTTTCCTGCAAAAATAATCCCCCTGCTATCGCAACAGAGGGATTATTTCGCCTTTCGGCTCATTTATATAGTGATGAGATTGACTTTTTGTTGTGTAAATGTTTCCTTGTAAATCGAATAGATTTGCAATACCCATCGCTATTATGTAGTGCAGTTTGTTTAGGGCAACTGCATCAAAAATTAGTATTTTTTATACTGTTAGGATTGCAACATATATAATAAATAGTATTACAGTGGGCGCAACCGCCCTCGTCTGCGGTCAGTTTGACACAAACTGTATAACGATGCTACGCACTTGGGGGACGACGCGACTCGCGTCGTTATACTATGTATGGGGACGACGCGGCTCGCGTCGTTATCGGCTTTGCCGAACTACATATACATTTCATTATGTCTTTTTGATGGCATTTAGAGGCTGTTTTGAGAACTTTTGTATTATTTCCCCATCGTTTCATTACTATTTTGATGTGGTTGCCCTGTAGTCTGTTTATAGTTCTTCGTTCTTTGTCCCGAGTTCTTTTTCCTTTGTTCTTTTTCTTTTGCGCAGGATATTATACGCATAAGCCGCAGCGCACAATGCCAACGCCCACGTACCGTCCGTCAGCGTATCGTCGTTGAAATTCGGTTTATCTACATCGCTTCCCCCTCCGCCGGGAATCCATGGCGGCGAAGTGCTTTTGCGCCGTCCGGGCGGCGTGGCTTCGCCTACATGCTCCAGGTCGCTTGCTGCAAATGGTACATTGTAGTTGCTTTGCATACCGCCTATGGATTGAAACTCGTAGGCTGCCGGAGCCGTTTCCGGTACATATATCTGCTGCGGCTGTTCGTCAAACGGACTATACATCTGCCCCGCTGCAGTCATGCTTGCACATAGCAAACCCATTAGTAGTATTCGGTCTAGTCTGCGCATAGTTATAATACGATTTTCAGACTGCCGTCTTGGGTTTGAATAATATAGCACCCGGATGCCAAACGCACTTCCGCAGTCGTCTCCCCCGCGGGGAACGAATGTAGCAACACACCGCTTGTCGTGTAGATTTTCAGTGCTTTGCCTTGCGTCTGTATATTCAGCGTACTGCCATTGAGCGTGTAGGCTATCGCGCCGCTTTCTATCATCGGCGCAGTGTTGTCTGTGGGGGTACTCGTCTCGCGGAAACGAATCATCATCCTTTGTGCCGCGGGGGCGGATACCTCAGCCTTCGGGCGCAAAGTAACGTAGCACTCAAACGGGTGCAGCACTTCGCTGTCGTTGTGGATATGGAATGTGTTGTCGCTGTGTAGCAGATATACGCCGCTCACGTGCTGATCTGTCCAGGTCGTGTTGCCGTACATCTGTGCCGCTGTGTTGTTGGCTGCCTGTGAGAAACCGGAGTTGGTAATGGTTTTCGGACTGCTGTTGCTGCTGAATACTATCGTGCGATCTTGATAGTAGTCCGACGGGAAACGGATAATGTAGGGTACATTCGCCTCTATGGTCGATGTGTACTCAAACAGCGGGTAGCCGTCTTCATCGTTGCCTACTTGCTTGGCGAGAAAGAAAAAGCCGCCTCTCGACTCCTCATAGGGCTGCGAGATGTCATATTTTTCACCGTCGTCGTAGGTGCTGACCGATGTTACCTCAAAGGGCAGATAGAGCGTTTCCCACGTGTCGGGCGTAAAAATGCGTGAGTATGTGATGTCGGTTACTTTTCCGCCCGTGTAGCGCGTCAGTCCGTGCCCCGTGTTGGGATAGTTGTAGTGGTATATGTTGAGCGGGGTAGGCGGGCAACCTTCGTCAAAACGGTAGGTGTATCTGCGCCAGAAAGCGGAACCTCTATATGTCGTCTTGCTGCCACAAGGAATGGCGATGTTTGCCGTAGTCGGGATACCGTTGATGGCGGAGAACGTTATTCCATCGTCGCTCAATTCTACAGCGGGCGGAGTCTGCTTCTGCATTTCCAATGTGGTGATGTATTTCCAGCGGTTTTGGTTTGTTCCGAATGCAAAATCGCCTATAGAGTCCACCGAAGCGGGTATCGTCAGTGTGCCGACTAATGCGGAGTCGTTGCAGAACGCACGGTTGCCTATCACCCGTATGCCCTCGCTGAGCGTCAGGCTTTGCAAGCGGGTACACGAGCGGAAGGCTTTCGTGGCGATATGGCTTACCGAAGACGGGATGACCAACGACGTCAGTGTCCCGTTCCACTCAAAGGCAGACTGACCGATTTCGGTTACTTGCAGGTTCTGCCCGTTGTATTCTATGCTCTCGGGAATGGCAAGATGGGCAGGCAGCAGTTCCGGTACATAGCCGGTTACTCTCACTTTCCCCGCCTCTATACCCTCGTAAATCAGTGCTCCGATGGTAAAGCGACCGCATAGATCTGTCGCCAACCCCGTGTTCAAAAAGTATTGCCATACAGGGTGGGACTTGTAGGTGACCCCGCTGCCACACGGGAGTAGCACTTTTCCTTTGCCCAAGCCGTTGAACACCTGTTTCCCCTCCATAGCGGGCGGTGTAGCGGATTGCATAACCAACTTGTCTAATTTGTAGGTCATATAAAAAGCAAAATCGGCTATAGAATCCACCGTGGCGGGGATAGCCAGCGTTCCGACCAAAGCCGAATCGTTGCAGAACGCACGGTTCCCGATGACGCGCAGCCCCTCGTTCAACTGCACAGAGGTCAGTTGCGTACACGAGCGGAAAGCGTAGGCACCTATCGTGCGCATAGAGTGGGGGAACACCACCGAGGTCAGTCGGAGGCCTTTATTGTTGAATACATTGTCGGCTACGGCATTTACGCTCAGTATCTGTCCGTTGTAGGTTACCTCGGCGGGGATAACCAACTCGCCGTCAATCTTGCCGTTTATATAACCGACCACCGCTGCCGTACCGGCACCATTCGGGCGGTATTTCAGTACACCGTCGTCGAAATCCTCTTGGCACGGGTCTTCCAATCGGCTGCGATAGGTCTCCCAGCATACGGCATCCCCATAATATGAAATATGGCTTCCGCAGGGAATGGAGATGCTACCCTTATACCCTGCAAACGTATTGCATACGCCGTCTGCGTTGCTCTCGAGATACACTTCCGGAGAGGCAATCTGTATATCTGTCAGTTGAGAATTGTAATAGAAAGCATAATCGCCGATAGAATCCACCGTCGAGGGAATGGTCAGCGTTCCTGCAATAAGCGCATCGTTGCAGAACGCACGGTTGCCTATCACACGCAAACCTTCATTGAGTTGCACCGAGGTCAGTGCCATACACGAGCGGAAAGCCTTTGTACCAATCTTTCGCAGAGTGGACGGCAATACCACCGAGGTGAATGTTACCTCGCTTTCCTCAAAAGCCGAACTGCCTATTTCTGTTACTTGTAGAGTACCCCCTGCATACTCTACTTGCTCCGGAATGTTTAATTCTGTGTTAAAATGTTCTAAATTACCCCCCCCGAGTGCGTAGCCGAGAACGCGACAGGTGGTCGGACTGATGGCTGCATAGCGCAGTTCGCCTACCTCAAACTCGCGGCACGCATCGTTGAGCAGATACATCCGTTGTCCCCAATAGTCAGCGGTTTGGTACAGCGACCGGGTACCGCACGCTATCTGAAAATCCGGTTGGGGCGCACGGTGGATAAATACTGCCGTACCCGCACTTCCGCTGCTTGTTATCTCAATAGCGGGAGGTGTCAAGGTCTGTATATCAAAGGTGGTAACTTTATTGCATAGATAGAAAGCATAGTCGCCTATCGAATCCACCGTAGAGGGAATCGTTACTGTCCCCACGAGCGCAGAGTCGTTGCAGAACGCACGGTTGCCTAATACGCGCAAGCCCTCGGGCAGGTTCACACTTGTCAGTGCCGTACACGAGCGGAACCCTCTGGCACCTATCTCTATGATGGTGTTGGGCAGGCTTAGCGAGGTGATGTCTCCGCAGTTGTTAAATCCGTCGGTTGCCACATGGGTAACCACAAACTCATCGCCGTTATAGCGAATTGCTCCGGGGATATTCAGCGTCCCCGCAGGGGCGGATGCCCCCTGGCGGACACTTACGTTGTAGGTGCCGTCTGCGTTTTTGTTCAAAATTGTATAATCCAAACCATTGTACTGAAACGCCCAACTGACGCCACATACCATCACCACTGAAAAATATACAAATAGTCTTTTCATATCTCAAGGAATATATTCCACTATTGGGATATATTTATTTAATGTATTATTTGATTTGATTAAAATAATGCTATAGGATAGGCTCAAAATAGTTCAGTGTTATAGCCTATTTTTATTGCAAAACAGAACATTTTATTCGCTTAATTTATCCTAAATACCTATTTATCAACTTGTTTTTATTGCTTATTGGATTAGTAAAAATACAACACTTATGTGTTTCGTTAACAAAACACGTTGCAAAGATACGCTATTTATACGAATTGTGCAAACAAAATGAAATAAAACTGCTAAAAATCTTTATTTGTGTATGTGTATGTGTATGTGTATATGTGTGTATGTGTATATGTATGTGTATTGTCTTTGTGCTGCATAGTGTTTATCTTTGCAGTGCATCTTTGTCTGATGTTATAAATATTTGTTGTTATAATTATATTTATTGTTATGATTATAGTTGTTATGATTATAGTCGTTATGATTATAGTCGTTGTTATGATTATAGTTGTGTATATGTCGCCTCTGTTCCGTTATCAACTACCGTACATACACGGTAGATACACGGTAGATACACGGTAGATAATGCCGTTCCTGTAGGGCGTTTACCCGGCGGTGGCACCAATTTCCGGATAAGTCGTTTTCACTATGCGCTTGCATATATACAAAAAAAACACTACCTTTGCAATCGCATTTAATTTGGGAGAAAAGTGTATGTTGCCAATCGATTTTATAGATAGTATGCGTCAGCAGTTGGGGGCGGAGGCGGACGACCTGTTCCGCGCTTTGGAAACAGAGCCTCCCACGAGTATCCGGCTCAATAGCAAGATGGATGTGCTGACTTTCGACTGCGACACCGAGGAAGTTCCGTGGCATCTGGACGGCTACTATCTCGCCGCACGCCCCCAGTTCACCCTCGACCCGCTTTTCCATGCGGGCTGTTATTACGTGCAGGAGGCGGCATCGATGTTTGTGCAACAGGCTCTCGAACAGTATGTCAACCCCGATAGCATTGTCTTGGATCTCTGTGCCGCCCCGGGGGGCAAATCCACACTTATCAGTGAATATCTCGGCGATGAAGGTCTTCTTTTGAGCAACGAAGTGGTGCGACAGCGGGTGTTTATCCTCTCGGAGAACATACAGAAATGGGGCAACGGAAATACGGTCGTTACCCACAATACGCCTGCCGAATACGGCGAGCGGTGTGCCAACCTGTTCGATTGTATTCTTGTGGACGCCCCCTGTTCGGGCGAAGGTATGTTCCGCAAGGACAAGAATGCCCGCGACGAATGGAGTCTGCAGAACGTGCGTATGTGCGCCGAGAGGCAACGGGCTATTCTCTCCGATGTATGGGATGCACTCAAACCGGGCGGAATACTCATCTATTCCACCTGCACATTTAATAGTGAGGAAAACGAAAAGAATGTACAATGGATAGCAGCCGAACTCGGTGCGGATGTCCTCCCCTTGCAATATGACCCCGCATGGGGAATCGCCGAAGGTACGGTCGGGTATCATTTCTACCCCCATCGCACAAAGAGCGAGGGACTGTATATCTGCGTTTTGCACAAACACGAGACTGCCTTCGCGCCATTCAAAGTAAAGCCTAAGCGTGCCACCGCCGCTCCCGTTACCTACGAGAAAGAAATGCGTGCGTGGTTGCTGCACCCTGAGCATTGGGCTATACGTCAGAACGATCGTTTCACCACGGCTTATCCTGCCAAATACAAGGACTTGATCGACTATTTGGCGGCGCAGTTCACTTGTATATCCACGGGGTTCGGTCTGGGCGAGGAACGTGGCAAAGGTATTGTGCCGCAGCATAGTCTCAGTATGACCAAAGATTTCCGCAAGGAAACTTTTCCGCAACTTGCACTCAATTTGGAACAGGCGTTGGGGTACCTCCGCACAGAGGCACTCAGTATCGACCTCTCGCAGTTGCCAACAGGTGTGGTGCTGTTGACCTATGAGAACATTCCCCTCGGCTTTGCCAAGAACGTCGGCTCCCGCCTCAATAACCTCTATCCCAACGAGTGGCGTATCCGTAAATTATAATATCCTGCATAAGGTAATACACAAAAAGAGGCTGCCGGACGACAATGGTTTGGCAGCCTCTCTATGAGTATATAAATGCTATTTGCTCTTATTATTGTTCGATTTGCCCGATGATTTCGTCCATCTCGCGGATGTACTGCTTGTTTTGCCGGTTGCCGATAATCCCCCCCACGATGCCGCCTGCTATTGCACCTACTGCAATACAGATAACAAAAGTCAGATCATCGGTGTGATGTATGTACAACTCTGCCAAAAACCATATAAACCATACGGAAG
>ERZ808274.62-NODE-62-length-60628-cov-6.296155_pt1 | contig 60628 bp, 93 predicted proteins | sample MGYA00521277_ERZ808274 | MGnify/ENA primary metagenome ERZ808274 (study PRJEB31516, sample SAMN03275597) | gut metagenome | biome: mammalia-associated habitat; material: feces | host: Papio cynocephalus | place: Kenya | collected 2012-07-28 ... | reverse complement strand
TACTATACCTTTATACTTCTTTTTACCTTCTTGTAGATGCCAATGAAGTCATACTTAATAATTTCATCGATTGCTCGCTCAATTTCGGCACTAACTTCTTGTTCAGTCATATCATCTGAAATTTTTGCAATTCTAGCCAAATAGGAACAAGAATTGTAACCTTTTTCAACATCAAACAGAAACCAAGAAGTGAAGTCTTCAAACGGATCAAAAGGATTGTCAACAGTTGTTAACATAAATTCGTTTTCCATTATTAATTCACTCCTTTCAAGTATTTAGAAACTGTTGATGCTGAAACACCAAGTTTCTTTGCTATTTCGCTAATTGTATAATTGGAAGCAGTCATCGCTTTAATCTGATTAATCTTTGCTTGACTCAAAGTTGTTCTAGAACGAGGAGTCGCTCTTTCTCTAAGTTCGTCGACATCCGCATTATTAAGTATCTTTTTAAGTACGTTCTCGCTAACCGCTCCTGCCTGAATAGCTTCCCATTCTCTGTCGGTTATCTTTATAGAACGATCTTTTCTTGAAACGGAACCGACAGACTCTCTATATTTTGTGAGGGCCTGTTGTCTTATTTTCTTTTCCTCGTCCTTCTTCATATCAGGATTGGCCTTCTTTTTCTTAGCAACCTCTGCATTAGCCATCAGGTGTGCCTGCCTCTCACGTGGTGCATTCATCTCTGCAATATTAAGTTTATCCATAAGAGATGCTACCTCGGTACGATATGTATCCTTAGCCTTCTTATCATATGCAATCTTGCCGGTTATCATTGATTCCTTACGGGCCTTGTTAGCCAGGGCCTTCATCCGGTTAGCATAGTCTGCATAAGCCCTCTCCATAGGAGTATTAGCATCTGACACAAGAGAATATGCATCATCAGTTTCAGCCATTTTAGTGCTTTGCTGAGTACGATTTTTGACAACGGTTTTAACTTCCCCAGTCCGTTTATTAACTTTCTTGACCTCATAAGTTAAATCATCCGCCTTACTCCATATAAGAGCACCCTCAGGCCTAGTTGGGTCATACCATTCTTTGCCCTTCAGATTAACCTTGGGGCTTCCCTGCCTCTTATCTACTGACATCTGACCCTTACTTCTAGATATAAGAGTAGCAGCACCCCCATAGCGAACTCTACCATTAGCATCTACATATCTTTGATAATCTTTCTTAAGGGCTGTTATGTTATTGTCAATCTCACTCTGTTTGTAATCCAATTTATGCTTTTCAGCATCGATTACAACCATGCTATGACGAACAGCTCTCGCAAGTTCATTTGGAGTGGCTCCTATTAATGTCATATCAGTAATAAGATTCGAAATCTCGCCCATCTCTGTTTGAGTATTTCGCATTCTACGAAACTCATGCCCATTACGATAATAATGCTCGGTTCCATCCGCATCTACTTTTTTAGTATCGTATCCGTAAGAATCTTTTGGATCAAATCCCTCAAGCCCTTCGAGTTTTTCTGTTGAGGTGATCTTTACTTTGCCGCTCTTATCATGCGTTGGAATGCACATTACAGTATCACCATCAAAGTCAGCACCTGACAAACGATCTGCAATGTTCTTATTAATTCCAACTGCATCAATTGACGATGTGCCAATGATTTTCTTGGCTGCTTGATTCTTATTATTAACGGTAAGTATCGGTATCTCAAATGTTCCGCCATGAGGATATCGAACAAGAGCCAGTTTTGTTCCGGATTCATAACTAGGCGCATAAATTTCAGTATCTTTTAATGAATTAACCGGTATTATTACATGATATTTCTGTCCAGGTAATGCGGCTGCCTGAAGATGCACAGCAGCAGAGTCACACTCATCTGCAAATTTATTTAGCAAATGTTTTTTAACAGTTGGATTAGTTAATGAATTAATCTCATCGAACTCTGCTATCTTATCTGCAGCGGCAAGTTTAAGCTGCTTTTCTGCCATGGCTAATGACTGCTTGGAAAGAAACTGTGACGGAAGTTTGTCTTTCCATTCGGTCCAATCTCCTTCGTCAGCTCTCTTATTTATGAGTCCTAACTTCTTATCCTTTACATCTGTATCGCTTGCTGTCACGCGCTTTCCTGTTTTAGGATCATACCAATACTGTCCGCCTTGATTTGCATCTTTTATTAAAGAGCCAAACGGATTATCAGGATCGTTTTTAATATCTTTAAGAACATCCAATTTAGCAACAGACTTACTTTTATTGGTATTAAATATGACATCAACACCATCAGGAAAGTCTTTAGGATCACCATAAATAGCCATGCCTTTTATGTACTTTTTACCATCAACCATTATACGAACCTGAGAATATCTTGATTCACCAAGAGACAAATCGGCAACTCCAGGACGAAGTTCAACAATGCCATCTTTATCTATTCCTCCATCTTCTTTGTACCGAATCATAAGACGTTTGGAATTCATACTTTCTGGATAATAGAACTTCTTTTCGTATGTTTTTCCTCCATCACGAGAAATATATTCCTTAAGCGAATGTATATTTCCGTAATCATAAACAGCACTTGAGACTTTCTGTCCTTTACTATTAATCTTATACGGAGTATCAGGAGGAGCAACAACTTTTATAGTTGTCATCTGGTTCGCATTGGTAACCTGCGGTACTCGACCACCAAGAACATGATAACCTTCTATTTCAAGAATAGCAAGAGCCTGATTAAGCTTTTCTTTAGAAATATTAAGCTCTCGTTCAACTCCAGTACCGACATCGATCATGCCTTTTTTATCAACCTGCTTTTTTATAAAATCGGCGGTCTCTTTCGCTTTTAACATTCTACTTTCAGATTTGCTATCTAACAATGAACGAACTGTTGACTCATTAATGCTTTCACCAAACTTTTCGCTCATTTTTCTAGCAATCTCTGTAGCACCAAGCCCGTCTTCTTTCATAGATTTAGCAGTAGCTACCTTAAGCATTCTTCGCTCATCTTTAGCAAGGCCTTTCTGAGTACGATATTGAGATGTAGTCAAACCGAACTCTTCCTTAATATTCTCGGGTGTTTCTTCCCATCCTTCTTTTCTGAGTATCTCAACACGAGCAAGAAAATCAGCATTACGCTGATAAGGATTTTCTCCTGATCCCCAAGGATATCGTCCGCTACGACGAGGCATGCCATAATGCTCTAATGATTCTTCATCATCTGAGCCGCATCCAAAATATGACATAATCTCTTCTGCAACAGGATTCATGATCAACTCTCCTCATAATCAATTTTTTCTAGCAATTTATTAAGATGAATAATCTTATCCATTATAGGAACAATATCTTCTGCTGTCGGGTTATGATATAGAATTTGATCATTCTGATAGATCCTTAGTTCCATGTCAATATCACTCGGCTTAACTTTATACTCCAAGCAAAAAAGAGCAGCATAAACTTCAAGCTGCTCCATATGGACTGGAGTTTTTCCAGTTTTTAAATCGTGAATTCTCAACATTCCATTTCTAAAGCATATAGAATCTGCGGTTCCGAAAAATCGATCAGAATAATATAAAACAACCTCTGTGCTCATCTTAAATCCAATTGCATCGTTAACATATGCATAAATTGTTTTCTTAGAACGAGGCTGCTTTATTCCTAAATCTATTGTGTCTTTAGCCCATTGATGAAATCTGGTTCCCATCTCTGCGGCTTTTCTGTTTGCATATACTTCGATTGCTTTTTCGTCGCTATACCTTAACCAACTAGACTGACTTGCACTAAATGGTGCATGAAGCCCTTCAAGATTTAAATGCTTGACAAAGTTCATCCAAAACCTCCTCCTTATTTTCGGGATAAATGAAACTAGAAAATGACATCTCATTCATCTTTTCAACATAATGATCTTGGTTCGGCCGTTTTCTTTCATCCGCGCTCTTTTTGCATTCTAATGAGGCCCACTTATCCTTGTATAGTACAAGCAAGTCTGGAATCCCCTGAATATAACTTGAGTCGTTCTTCATTACAATGCACCCCGGAAATGTCTCTTTCAACTCTTTTATTAATTTGGCCTGAAATTTATTTTCCAGCATAATAAGTAGGCCTCCTTTCTGTAAAAATGTGGTCCTAGCTTTCTTACTAACGCAATCTACAAGTTCATACCGGCTAGGACCAGTTAAAAATGTAAAAGAAAAAGTATGCTTAAAAATAGCATTTTTTATCTTCCTCTCATAAAAGTCCATGTTTTTTTCGCGAATTTTAAAACTGCCAAAAAATATGTAGTTTAAAATTCCGTAAGCTCAGATACATCACAACCTAATGCTCTTGCAAGTTTGTCTACTGCATAGGCGGTAGGTATTGTTTTTCTATGTATGTAGTTGCTGATGCTTTGATGTGATACTCCAGAAATCTCTGATAAATATAATTGATCAAATCCACGGTCAACCATTTTTTCAACTAATCTATGCGCAAACTCTCTTTTCCAACTTTCCTCGCTTCCATCATAAGGAAGCACCGTCCTAAAGCTTGTTAGCACATCATTGTACTCAATAACTGAACCGTCTTCCAATGTGACAAAAATAATGTTTGGCCCTTTTGCTTTGTAAGATACTGCTTGCTCAGCCATTGTAGGGTAATACATCTTAAACTTTTCGATTGTTAACCTATTGCTCATGTCTTACACCTCTCTAATTGAATAATTTCATCTCTGCCCACTTTTATCGAAAAATATGGGTTTTTAACCGGCTATTTATATTTGCTATTATATTAGCAAAACAAGATAGCTAATATAAATAGGGGTAATATCTGGGTTTTTGGCCAAAAAGTGGTCTTTTTCGTCCAATTTTAATAAAAATAAGAGGCTCAGTTTGTGCCAAGCCTCTTCTTTCATTACTTTTTTACTTTCTTTTTAGCAACGTCCAAACCAATTGCTTTATAAATTTTAAGTTTTCGCCCGCGATATTTAGTAGTGTCTGCAATAATCCAAGCACAATATCCGTCCACAAGGAACATGTTTTCATCAACAATTATTGGACTGAGATGGTTTTTATTATGAAGGAACTCTTTAACTTTGGCGTTAAACTTTTCAGCTTTTGGCGGTCTTTTCTTGAACGCATCAGTAATTTTAATTTCATCGAAATGCCTCTTAGCAATTCGTTTGCATTTATATGTTTTGAATTTCATTTAAATTCTCCTTTCCTTGGTCGTATTTAGACTGGCCGAAAAGAACTTTTTCCACACTAATATCTTTTCCTGAAAAATATACTTGATCGGCAATATCCTGATCATTAGCTGCATTCAAGCAAAGAACCGTTTGGCATTCTTCGCCATCACAAGAAAGTATACCTGCAGTACGAACGAAGCGGAATCCAAATATACGATTGCAATCATCTTCATTAATAACAGGTATAATTACCGGCATATTGTCAGGAAGATCTGATATGAGTCTCTTAAGCTCAGCAATTGTCATGTTTATCATATACGTCTTTCTCCTTTCAAAATATAAAAGAGTAAGAGCCCGAGTATTTAACTCAGACTCTCGTCTCTTATTTAACTACTTTAAATTTTCTGTTTTTGATCGAATTCTTTACGCTTTCAGCTTTTGCTGCTACCGCTTGTCTAACTTCTGGAATAGCTAATGTCGACACTGCCAATGTCATGGCGGGCGCCAAAATTTGTCCAATCCAAAGTCGAGCTTCACGACTAGCTTCAAGTTGCTTATAAGTCATAAATACCACTCCTTTCGTAATAGGAGTTGTTTAGTTCGCGTGTGAAAGGTCGTCCGTCATAATATGTAAAAAATTATGAGTCTCATCGACAAACCGAACTTTTGATGGGTCAACTCGCTCAATCCGGTCATCAAATTCAATAATGCCAAATATCCGTGAATATTGACCACCAGGATGAGAACCAACCGTCAAGCCGGGAGCAATTACATCAGAATACTGTTCCCAGCAGTGAAAGTATCCAAGTTCTTCGTCTACTTTGCATAATCGGCGCTCTGCCTTAAAAGTAATATCGCTCAGTGCAGCCATTATTTTTTCTCCTTTCAAAATATAAAAGAATAGGACACCATGTTTCAGATGCCCTAGTTCCTTTAAAAAACGATATCTGGAATTTCTCCTTTACAGTCGTCAAACCATATTAAGACCTCGTCCGTTTCTAAACTAATTCCGATATTGGAATCAATATAATCCTGATTACCAACAAGTTGCTGATGAATCGAATTACCGATTTCCTCTATCGTGTGCTTATCGATTTCCTTCGGTCTGATAATGATCTCACCTTTAAAGTTTTCCATAAATATCACTCCTTTCATTAAAGGAAGTGTTTAGTTCGCGATGTCATAGCACCTCTGTAAGGATTCGGAAATCTTTAAAAGTATTATTCTCAATAGTTACCTAAACAGGTTTATTTATTAGTTCCGAAACGTAATTAACCTTTGCAGCTTTGAGAATATTGTTGACGAATTCCATAGTTTGTGTGACGGCTATCATACGTTTTTCAGGTCCCAATTCCCAGTCAGGATTAATATTGACCGTATATCTTCCGCCGTCCCCGATCCAAGTTTTATCGCCAAGTTGAAAACCGAGCTGCAGACCTATAAGAAACGGATAATCCTTAATAGTTCCGAACTCAGCAAAATCAATTTTTCCTAATTGTTTTTCCGTCATTTACTTTCTCCTTTCTTATACTTGTCAGTACCGACATCAAACTTAGTCAGACAACTTTTACAAATATTTTCTTTGATATACATGTCTGCAAATTTCTTCCAAACTTCGGCTCTTCTATAGCCTTCTAACCAAATATAACGTTTGCATTCAAGGCATAAATGAGGAACGAACGCAAATCGATTACATGAAAGCATCATAACAATTCCTTTCTCATTATAAGAGTCCATTCCACTCGATCTACAAGGTTCCAGTATTCCATCCCATATAAGCAAGCACAATTACCGTTATCATGTCTCTCAGCTTCTTCGTCCGTATTAGAACAAGGCACTTCAATATCTTTTTCTGAAAGAAGTTCGTTAAATAAATCAACGATATCCATTGCTAGATTACGTTTTGTGTACATTTTGGTTATTCTCCTCCATTTTAATAAATATGCCATACTCGTCATTTACCATTCCTGCAAGAGTCTTTCCGTTCAAAAGAGCCATAATATCTTGCACTGAAAGCACGAACGTCTGATTGCCATAGCACGACGTATTTGCATTTACTTCGTCTTCGTTGTTGCAAACATTGAAATACTCGTCCATTATTTTAATCCTCCATTTCCAAAGAATTCCTCGAAATCGAACCATTTATCATCAATAATATTGCCAATTTTAGTTATTCCAGAGCCCCGACCATTATCCTCAAATCGAATATACTTTCCAGGAAGATCTTCCCAGCTGTTAACTCCGACTACGTCCAAAATCTTGGAAATGAATTCCATAGAAGACTCTGCTTTAAAGACTCGTGCAAAACCGCAAGAGAATTCGTCAGTATTAATATAAATTGTAAAAGTCCTGATTCCATGGTCTTCTTGCCCAAGCATAGCATAGAAAATTCTTGCGTTTTTAATCATAATCTTTATTCTCCTTTTCATCGATAAGTTTGATTTCAATATCATCAGGAACTACTTGAGCTTCTAAATAAGACGGAAGAAGAATCACCCCAGTCTCTTTCTGAGCCTTAAGGCAATCGAGGATATGTTTTAGCTGTTCACATGGAAGGTTCGTACGGCATTTGACTATTAAAATATCAGCCATTCTTTTTACCTTCGTCCATAAATTTAATGAATGAATCCATGCAATCTTGGCATAAGTCTATGTCAGAGTCTCTATACTCTACTGCTCCGTGTTTTCCGAGCCTCACTTTCTCAAGAGCGTTGCACTCTTTAGGCGGATTATTAATAGGATAGTGCTCATAAAATTTCCCACAACGATCACATTTCTTAGCAATAGCCATTATTTTTTTTCTCCTTTTTCTTTCAAATATCTATCGACAGCATCGTTCCAAGCTTGATTAAGATTGCTTTTCTTTGTAACAATACCGCCTTTAAATTCACAGTTCTTGCATTTTCTAAAATCGCCTCTAGGCTCCGACGTTGAATGCCATATCTCAGTGCGCTTTTTTCCACATATAGGACACGGTTTAATCGGCATGTGTTCTTTCTTTTTTACAAGATTATAACCAAGTTTTTCGGCAGCATCCTTAAGTTCCTCGAATGTCAGCTGAGTAGCATTACAGATTTGATGCGGTTCTTCTATATGCTTGCACATTGTTTTTCTCCTTTCGAAATAACAAAAAAAAGAATAGGAGACCTTGTTAGATCTCCCTTTCTTGTTTAAGTTTATTATAACATTTTACTACGATGTCTAAACGAGCATCAATTAGAGGAATCAATTCTTGTTCTAACTTCAAATCGTCAGGATATTGTTCGTCTAAACGAATCATATCTGCCAATTGAAGAATAGCATTTCTTGTTTCATCCTTTAATTTACAACGTTCAACAATAGTCATAAAATATCACTCCTTTCATAATAGGAGATGCTTATGTCGCGTGCTTTTTGCCTTTTACTTCATCAATGCAATGAAATTTGCAGCATACCATCTTAACAGAATCTGCGTCATGCTTATCTTCACGGCTTACCATACGATAAAGCTCTCCATTGAAAGAACATACCTCTCCGAGTTCGACACTGTCATGGTCGATGCAATAAGAAATATACTTTTCATAGAGATCGACTTTGGTTTTAAGTTCCGCTACTTGGAGGCCTAAATTAATGCATTCAATTCTATAGTCTTTCATTTGATCTAGTTCTTGAAGTTGCTTCATAATAGCGACAAACCGATCGTTAGCGAGTTTTTCGTCCTCTTTAGTGTACATTACTGTTTCTCCTTTCTTTATTTAACCTCTTTTTTTAAAAAGTTCTTCTAAAGTATTTGCAACCAACAGAGATCCCGCTAATAAAATCATAGCAAGTCACTCTCTTTAACGAGGTTCTTCCATCTGGTAACTCTTCAGCTACGGTTGCATATTCAACAGCTTTTACAATATTAAGGAAGTCCTGCTTATAAGCGCATACTTCCCGATGAACGCAATGAGTACATAATGTTTCTTTTACTCCTTCAGGCATCTGTTTTTTCCTCCTTTAAAAATATAAAAGAGTAAGAGGCTTAGTTTTTGCCAAGCCTCTTAAACTCTAATCAAGAAATTTCTCTGTCTGAATAATAGTCGCGATATGAGACCCTTCTTTTTGTTCTATTATCTCGCCTAGTGTCCTTAAGGGCGTCTATGGTCATAAACCACATACTTGCCCCTCCGACCATCAGTCCGAATAAGAACATAAATACGCCTCTGATAATACGCTCTACTCTCTTCATAAATATCAAACTCCTTTCATAAAGGAGCATGTTTATTTCGCGCCATCAGTTTTTCCAGTAATCAACTCCGAATACGGAAGACTTTCGATCCAGTCGCAGAATGTATGCCATTCATCGAGTTTATGATTCCGACGGGACTTATAAATATTCGCCAGAACCTCATAATTAAGCATAACTGTTCGACGCTGATTATAAGAGCTCGGAAGGAGCTGAATCATCTGCCACCAATATTTTTTGTCTTTGGTCTCAATATACCATTTTCGACATTCATTTAATAAATATATGGTTCCTGTAAGCCATCCGTTTGGCGAATATGTAATTCTTTTGTCATGATACGGACTTATGTCAATTATAGGAATGGTTCGCTCGTCACCCTCAGACAACGGACTAAGAAGATGCTCACAACTAAAATCTTCCAGCGTAAATTCTTTCGAATGAATCTTGTGCATGGTAGAACATGAATTAGCAACCGTACCTACCTTATATGTATCGAATTCCTTCCACCAATACAGCGGAGCCGTAATATCAACGTACACGGTAATCATCCGCATGAACTTGCGATGGTCTGTGCCGGCGTTGCGGAGCCGAGTCATGAGATCAAGGTCATCATGGCCAATTTGCTGTGTGGGGCATTCATCGAATCGAAGATTACAATGAGTACAATCACCACAATCGTCAAGTGAATTAAAACGACTATCACTCTTCTCCCAAGAGTTCATCGGATTCCGCATTCCTCTGATAGCTGCTTCCCAACCGACTACTTCAGCATTTTCAATTTTGAGCATTTTGTTTTCTCCTTTTTTAATGTACTTAGGGTTTGCACTGCTTCCATAGAATTTTACGAACATACGTCCAAAGCATCCTCTGTTTTTGTCATAACTTCGACCTGTATACCAGACTGAATTATACTGAGAAGCTCTTTATTTACGTTCGTAAGTTCTTCAATTCTATCAAACGATTCAAGAAGACGCTTTTCAAGCCTTGAATTCTCTTCTATAAGTCGACTATTAAGGTCAATAGTATTACGCCAATGTTCGAGGCATTCGTCACGATGTTTAATAGCCGATGTGAAATAATTCATCATATCGTTAGAAATAATCTTCATTTTGCTTTCTCCTTTTTAACTTCGTTTTTAAATCTTTCATAGGTTTTTGCGCATATTGGACAGAGATCTTCTTTACCAAGTTTTGTCCATCCATCGGGAGCATCTTTCCAAACATCGTTCATAAAGAAATGTGTCTCTTCGAGAGCAACTGCACCGCAATGGTCACAAATATAAACGCGCTTACGTTTGAGCATTGCTCAGCTTCTCCTTTCAAAAAATATGCAAATTTAGCGATACAAAGCTTCAAAAGATGGGCTATGCACAAACCCAATAAGAACAAGGAGCTGGTAAAGCCTGCTGTTGCCGTTTAGCTTTTGCCACTTTTTCCATTTTTTATAATCTTCAAATGTTATGTTATTCATTTTGCTTTCTCCTTATTAATAATTTTTACTTTATAGCCAAGCTCTTTTTCAATCTCATCGAGAGTCATTTCTCTAGAAGCATACTCTGTGATGATGTCGAAGCAGCAAGCAGGAGTTTTAAGACCTCGCTCAATTGCCAAATTACAAACAGACTCATATAAAAGCATTGAATCATAGCAATTTATATAAAAACGATTGTGCAAGCTCGCATCGCAAAATGGCTCAAGATTATTAATGAGCGGAGTATATTTCTGAGTAAATGGCACGCTGGCCTTTGGGATTACAACCGTATGCTTTCCCTTCTTATCCTCATACTTATAGACCAGTTTAAAATACCAGCAATCGTCTTCCTTAAAAGGGGTAATGCTGGTGAGTCCGATGTCGTTTTTTATACCCATTAAATATCATTCATTCCTTCCTTATAACTTTAATGATTACTATGCAGCTGATCGAGTATTTCTCGACAATGTTTTACTAGTTCCTTAAGACGATTATGTATTTGCATTTCATATTTAATAAGTTTCTTCTCACGAATAAGTCCGATTATTAGCAAAATAACCATCAGCCATTCAAGAGTCGTTATTACAATAAATTCAGTGCTCATGTCCATTTTATTAAGCCTCCGCAAAGAATTTGTGACCACCGACAGTAAGTACATATGTCTGCGACTCATGCCAAGCACTGTAAACGAGAGCCGGCGCATAAAAATAAAGAATTTTAGCGTCCGTAATTACTTCGCCTCTATCGAATACAGCACGAATCGCTTCTTTGACACTTTCGTTCGGAGCCGGTCTATGTTTCGTGTAGCGATACATTATAGCGATCTCGCTTGGCTGTTTACCCTCTTTTTCGCAAGCATCCAAAATACACTGAGCAACGCCCATTTGTCCTTCATAAGACTCGGCGCCAGATTCCGCCATTACAAGTGACTCAAGTTCTGCACGTTCGTAGTCGGACAAATAAAACCTCGGCCCGCTCTCTACAACCTCTTCAGAAATATCGGCTGTCTCCTCAATTTCTTCTTCGGGTTCATCTATAACATCTTCTTCAAATATAGCAGAAGGCTCTGGATCATCGATAGGAATATCTACTCTTGTTACGTAGGGAATTCCAACCCCTTGCGTAGCCTCCATCGCCTTTGCATTTACAACATTAAATTGAAGCGCACATAAGCAAAATATAGCCATACAAAGGATTACTGAAAGAGTGTCCTTAATTATTTCTTGGTCTCTAAGCTTTAATTTTTTCATAGTTTTATATCTCCTTAAAATAATTCTTCATTTTCGTAGACGTACATAAGCTCTCTTGAAGTGTGCTCTCTTGTTACAGAGATTCTTGAAAGACTATAGTCCGAATTGTCAATGGGAAAATCAACATTAATTGACAAGCCAGTAATCAAATCATCATCTCCGACAATGTTATCCGCATTATTGATCAGATGCTGACCAGCAGCTTTTACAAGTTCAACGAGACGTTTATGCGCTTTTGATTCGGTTTTCGACATATGCTTCGCAGACTCTTCCTGAATATGTTTAGCTTCGTATTCGCATGTCGGGCAAACCATAGTACCCTCAGGAACAACTGCTCCACAAGATATACATCTGTCTTCCATTTACTTTTCCTCCTCATCTATCTTGTTCATTTCTTCTCCCATCTCTTTTAGCATATCGAGAGCGGCCTCAAGAGATATTCCGTGTTCTATTAATACCTTCAGACATACTTTTATTTTTTTAAGATTCAGATCGTCTTCTGGACAAAATGATGAAAGCATGTCACTATAAAGTTTGAATTTTAGCATCTCCGTAAGCATGCCTTTATCCACATCTATGCGAAGTATGTTATCATTTTCTTCCATTTACTTTTCCTCCTCAGCTATTATTTCTAAGATATCTAATTATAATCCAGATAAGCCAAAGACCACCTGTTACGAAAGTCAATATAACGTCAAGAATAAGGCCTGCTGTACTGCGCTTTTTACTCATGATTTAGCTCCTTCTTTCTCTTTATATTTAACAGGCTTATGCGAATATAGATTACTTGAGTAACTCAGGCAATCATCGCAAGGACTATCAAGCGAATTTTCGTCTGTATCAAAATATTCGCAAGTCTTGCAATACATACCAAAATATACTTCTTTCATTCCATCTTCATTCATGCTTAGTTTCCTCCTTATTTTCACGCAAAACAGATTTAACAGCACTTACTGTTAGGATTATAACTGCCATAACGGCTACGACGGATATAATTCCTACACCAAGAAGAATGATAATTCCAACTAGTGTTAGAAGATCAAAAAACATTTTAGTAAACATTAAATATCAGTTTCCTTTCATAGAAATTTTCTTAGAAATGTAGTATTGAGCAAGATCTCCGTGATATACATAATGCCTCATTATGAGTTCTTCACGTCGGTTGCTAACCGGAATAACAATTGAATGATAATGCTTTCCTTTAAAGCCAAAATCATTGAACTTAAATCCCATTCGTAAACGGCCATTCATAGGTGTTCCGTATTCAACCAGAAACCATTGATGATCGTTATAAACTTTTGTTATTGTTCCAATAATGTATTCAGGTGCTGAGCATGGTATGTAGCACATGCCGTATTGTAACGGATCGAATATAACTTTTTGTCCAACTTTAATTGTTTTTCGCTTCCTCATCGACAAAATCTCCTTTAAATATAAAGTCGTTTCTTCGTCCGTTCGGCAATGTTCCATGCATCTTAACCTCTTTGCCATTCTTAAGGTCAAGAATTTCTTCCTTTGTGAAATATACAATTGTTTGCATAGTTTGCTTCCTCCTTAAAATATAAAAGTAAAAGACCCAATGTTTCCATTGAGCCTTAAACTTCTTATGTAATTAGATGATCTTAAGTCCTTCTCGTTCTATCAAATCTTTGAACTCGAACCATCCGGCCATAGAATTCTTCTTGAATGCCTCAGTGCAATCTTTCCTGAGTCCCCATCTATTATCCATTGCATATATCTCCTTGATGCTAGGGTATTCATCCCTCATCATCTCAGCAAAGTTTTTGACAATGGCTATAGATATAAACTCCTGATCGATTACTCGATACCTCAATACTCTATAGTCGTCTTCCGGTCCACCGATTCCATAAATAACGATTTGCATTTTTAATCGTCTCCTTTCATAAAGGAGAATGTTTTTTACGCGAAGAAAAAGAATAGGAGACCTTGTTTCAGATCTCCATCCTTCCAGTTAATTCCGTTTACGTTTTTCTTTAGCAACCTCAATTATACCTACCATAACTAAGATTGGTCCAGTCACTATACAGAATATAAATAAACCAATTTTGTCGAACATTGATTCAACTGATCCAATTATATCTTTTCTAGTGCTAATTACCAAAGCCATGCTTATAGCTAAGTATATGACGATTGCGATTAATATAAATTTTGACATAAACTATCGTCTCCTTTCATAAAGGAGAATGTTTTTAACGCGTGCTTATTCATACTCTTCGTATAATATGGCTATTGAATGGTCACCATATCGAGCCTGCTGATATCTAAACTCTCTGATTAAAATATCTGAGTGTTCTTCGAGCCAATTGTTGAATAGTTCATCAGCCCTAGTGCTATCAGCGTTACCGAAAAATATTTTAGACCTAGTTCGAATGCTTACTTTAAACATTACCATTTGACCCACCTTGACTCATTGAATTTTTTCTTTTGACTTAAAGCCTTGCCGATCGCCAGATCGATTCCGCTTCGAGATTTAATATGGTAATAATATAAATCCCGGTACGGAGTATTGAGACGATCAATACGTCCTGATGCTTGGGCCATGACTTTGTAAGAATAATTTTGGGAGTAGAATACAATGGTGTCTGTCTTGATGCAATTCCACCCTTCGCATCCGGCGGTATACTGCACAAGGTATATCCATCGTTTAGTTTTTGGTATAGGATTGTGAGCATGGCCATTCCACTCCGCAACACATACGTCTTCTCCATAGTAGATTCCTTTCAAAATGTCAAGTTCATAATCGAAGTTGTAAAATATGATCATTTTAGGATGCTTCTCAGCTAATTCCATAACAGCTATTTGCCTGGAATCAGCCGAGTTAACAATCCTTCTAAGAACATAACAAAGCCCGGACGCTTGCTGTATAGGTTCATTCTTAAATGGATCCCAGCGAGTCTTTACAGCTTCTTTATACTTTGAAATATCATAGCTGACATAAATATCTTCATGATGAGGAATAGTCTGTCTAGAGAAGTCCATGTCGACAAGAATCTGATTCCTTAATCGAATGAGACGACCAGTATTAATATAGCGATCGATCTTCGGATACTTTGAATAAGGAGAATATACGACATGCTCGTGCTCGAATTCTCTTTTTGTTTTGTAGAATCCGTTAGCTTTAAATACAGGAAAATATTGCTCCCAAGTATCTCCTGGTGTTGCTGATAGGATTATCCAGTTGTTCTTTCTAGCAATATCCCAGAATGCTTTTACCCACTTACCTTTACCGGTCAATCGATCCTCGTCAAATATAAAGAATGCATCAAACACGCCTTTATACTTTTGAATATTATTCCAGCTGTCAATTACGATATTGTTTCTGTAAAAACTAACCTCGGGATTTTTTGAGATTAGGAAATTGGCTAATTCTCCCTCCCATTCAAGTGAGTCACGCTTCATGGCAGTTGTGATAATATAGAGATCTTTTGGATTCTTCATAGGGATGTAGTCCGGATCGATACTACCACCTTGCTCTTTAAAGTAATAATATAATCCGGTCCTACTTTTACCGCTACCAACTCCGCCATTTAAAATGCAGCCATTGCGCATCTTTTCAACTGCATCCCTTTGATAATCACGAAGAAAGTCTTCCATAATTAGTCATCCCATGGACCGAATACTGATTTAGCCGTTTTAGCAAGCCTTTCGAATTTTTTAGCTATGTCAGTCATAGTTATCTGGCCATCGATTGCGATTTCAATTTCATGAGTTTCTTCTGGAATCCACTTCTTAAAAACATCATTATAAAACCCGCCACCAAAATGCTTCTTGCAAATAGCCATAGCGAGTCCCTTCTCGGGATCAAATTCATCTCTTTCATCGCATTTAACTACAGTCTTTGTTCCATCAGACCAAAGAACTATTGTTGCAGGATTGTTAAATATGACCTTAGTTATAGAATTCATTGCTAACTGTTTACGAGAAATAGGACCAGAATCTGAAGTTGAAATAGTATATGCTCCCTTATTATACCTATTATTATAAGAAAGATAATCTGTCCATAGCATTGTTTGCTTCCTCCTTAAAATTATTTAAAATTTTTATAATCGTCCTTAATTGAATTATAAAAAGGTACGAATGTAGGTTTGATCATTAATATAGTTCCGTCCGTAGCCACCGTAGCCTCAATGAACCAGCCACCGATATGTACTGATATACCCTTGCCTCTGGTGAATGGAGTCTGAGACTGGAAGCACCCCGTCTGAAAGACATGAACATTCCTATAGAATAAATATTCAGCCTTATGATAGTGACCCACTGCCAAAATATTCGGCTTTGAATCACTTTCCATTGCCTCAACCATCTTTTGAACTTTATAGCTCAAAGCATAAGCTGTTCCGTCCCAAGGATGTCTAAGTTCAAGTATGCAATGCGGAGTCAACTCCACAAGAGCGCAGTCTCTTCCAAGATAATCCAGGTCAGATCTAAGGCTTGCTATAGCTTGACCAATATCATAACCCACATGCTTATATATACTTGCATCATGGTTGCCTGTAATAAAATGAGTCGTAATTCCATCGCGTTTCGGATAATTCTTTACAACATCGTCTCTCATTTCATCAGCAGATATCTCATACAGTTCATACTCATGACCGAGTCTCATCTTAAGACCGTCCGTAATGTCACCTGTATGATAAATATCCTTTATTCCAAGCGATTTAGCATAGTCGTAATATACATTAAGCCATGTGAGCTGTGTATACTTGCTTCCGATCTGAGTATCGCCCATAAGACCGAACTTTATAGTCTGAGTTCCGCCCCAATTGCTCAAATGATAACTTGGCTCTTGATTCTGAATGACAGCTCTTTTTTCTTCATGCTTAGACTCTGCATCTGAATGTTTTTTCATGTACTTTTGAACTTTGTTGTACATGTTAGTAAGACCCAATTCGGATTCTATCTTCCTAGTTGCATCGCAAGGTCTAAGCCCTTGTGCAGCTTATTCCAACGCTGCTTCCTGCCAGGTTTTCAAGCGTATACACCTCCAGTTTTTAATCAATATCGGCTATTGATTCAATAAAGCAGTTATAATAAATATATCTTTTTCCATTCAAATCGAACTTGACATATCCGCCGTCATTCATTTCTAAATCGATTTTTCCACTATACGTGGCGAGCAGCTCGCCGTCTGCCGTGTAAACATTTATTGTACGATCAAGCCCGTTTCCCCAATCGGACTTCAGATCAACCAGTGCTCGTTTACCGCTTGCAGTACAACCGGAAAAGCAGGCGACTATAACTATAGCTGTCAAAATAACCGCAATAATTCTTTTAAACATATAAATATACCTCTTTTCAAAAATATAAAAGAGAAACAGCATGGTAGTAAAGTCCATTACTGCTTCTCTTTATTGTAACACATAAAAATGCCTAGTATTAGAACGGGCAGTCTTCAGCCGGGCACTCTTCCTCTGCAAATCTTGCAGCAAAACGATCAACATTCTGCGTAACACTTATCGACTGCAAATATGCAGTTCGTCCTGTTTTACCATTGACATCCCAGTCATAAGGACGTATGTCAAGATCAACTGACATGATATCAACGTCATCCAAGCAAGATACACTCTCCTCGTCAAGTTTATTAACTCTTGAACCGGTCTTAAGATATACGTTCGGACCACGATCATTAAACTTAATCTTGACCGGAAGGAACATAAACGGATCCTCATCTTCGCCACGAGACTTGATCTTTACATTCCAGCCATCTTCAATCAATCGTGCTGCAAGAGTTTTCCGATGATCATCAATTTCCTGGTCAGGAATAACCACTGCAAAGTTACGGTCACCCTCTCGGTTAAACTTTGAGGGTGTTCCAGAAAAGTTACGATAAATAATTATGGCATCATCAATCTGAAGAATGCCTCTCGGTGCAAAAGTAATGTTCATAGTTTTAATCTCCTTTTAAATATAATTTTTATCTTTTCTTGAAAGAATCATCATCTTCGTTGAGCGGAACCAAATCAGAAATATCATAGCCCGCTCCACATGTTAACTTTGGTGTCCCATCACTCTGAAGAGTCATGTCCTGATCTCTGAAATTCGGGCATCCTATACAGGATTCTGCACCGCATGCTCTAATCCAAGGCGGCTCTTCTATATTGGGAAGTGGATCATTTGAAACAAACCATTCAAAGTCTCCATAATTAGATATGGTATCGACAGCAGCATCAACAAGTTTACTATAATAAGTTTTGTCAATGCTGTTCTGTTTACCAAGAGTTTTAACCATCTCAGACTCAAGCCAACGATATCCCTTGGCTCCAGTTGCAGAAGAATACTTGACATTTCCGTCCTTGTCTTTGCCTTCTCGAAGAAGCTCACCTCCGCCGCATCCAGGTTTAATAGGGCAGAACTGACCGACTTTACCTATGAACTGATAATTATGTTCACCGTCGGGAAGGTTTTCGTTCATGTCCAAATATAAAGCGGACTTAACTTCTTTAGTTTCGCATGTATCCTCAAATGCAATAGGCTCTTTACTAAAGAGTGTCTTGAACACATAAGGGATCTGGAACTGAGTTCCTGTAGCTGTCCACTCGCCAGCATGCTTTCCGTCTTTATACTTAGCAATATAAACTGCGTCATTGACAAGACACATCCTGTCGTACGTAGCCTCATGCTCGAAAGTATAGCCGTACTTGTTAGCGAATTTCATACAGAAGTCTATGATCTCCGGAGTGGCGTTCGGAATCTTAATGCTATCTGTCTTGATATGCGCTACAGTAAACCCGCGCTTTGACACCTCATCCTGAAGAGTTCGCATAAACAATGCTCCACGAAGAGCTACAATGTTGTTTTTGTTACGAATATCACGGAATGGATTATCGAAATTAGCAGCTGTAAGGCCGTAGACAGAGTTAATTGCTATCTTCAGTGCCTGAGCAAGATCTTTAGCCGTAGACTCGTCATCCAAATATGGAGCAAGCTTTCCATCAAGCATCTCTCTAGCATCTGCAAAATCGCCATGCTTAATGAATATACGAGCGTCAAGAATATCCTTGAAGTTCTTGGTATACTTACCGAAGCAGTCCATAGCAATTATTGAATGGGGGTGCAGACTCATAATATCAAGCAACGCAAGATCTACATACATTCCCGGCTCAGCATACACATAGCCTCCAAAACCAAGATCTGTTCCGCGATATAGATTACGCATCGCATGATCGTTAAGTCTTTCCTCATATATCTTTTTATCATTAGGAATATATTCGGGATACTGATTATAGTAATCCTTCCATGTTCCGAAAAAATATCCAGGAAATACTTCAGAGAGATCTGTATAGATCAGATTAGGTTTTTTCTCTTTGCCAAATATGATTCGAGTTGTAAGGCTGTTTGTTGTGTCGTTTACTGTCATGCCTGCCAGATTTGCTAGAATCTCACGAGCTGTAAAATCACCTTTAAGATGATTGAACACGGCTTCAGTTGCAATAACATCATTATCACAATACTCGGCTACCTTCGTCCACATCTCTTCAGGCACAGGCTGATCCCACGGAAGACCGAGTTCTTGATGATGAATACCAAGTTCAATCTCCCACTTTTTCAGTGACTGCTTCTTAGCTGCAAAGTCGTAAACGTCCGTATACGACACGTTATAAGCCTCTCCAAAGAATACATTTCTGCTTCCAGTAACAATCTTCTGTGAGAGATTATACAGCTGCTCATTCGTATAGCCCATCAGTCTAGCATACAGAATATGATTATCATAACGTCTGCAGTTGAAACCTACAAGCTTGAAGCGCATAAGATCTTCAATCTCCGTGGGAGTTGGATTAATCATTCTTACAACAGGATTTCCTTCACCTGCTGCTTTCCAATTAACCAAAAACAGATTAGGAAAAACCTCGACGTCATAGAATATAAGATTTGCATCACCGCTATCGGCTGGCGCAGAAGGCTCTTCAGACTTAAACTTCATCTTGTTAACAAGCTTGATACAGTAGTCAGCCTTGTTGGTACTGCTGGCACCAAATGCAAGTACTGCATTCTTGAGGTCCGAGACATCATACTTCATCCCACTAGAATATGCATCTTCGAGAGTCTTGTAAATAAAGTCTATGCTCGGCTTAGTTGCCGCATGATACTCCTTATTAAGATTCCGCTTTATGATAGTCCTCAGTGCCTTTTCACTTTTCACCCCTTCAAAATTTATCACTTTGCTTTCTCCTTTCAGCGGTAGTCCAGAGCTGATAGTTGCAATTGGGAGATCATTACATTTCGTAAGTTTTCTTCGAAGAGAACTCTTACCAGTGAACACCTTAATCTCAATGTTATCATCATATATGCGACTAAGTCTTGTAGGATCACCGGTATAAATATAATGAAGATGAATACCTGCTCCACTTTTACTAAGTTCTGCGTACGTAGCCGGCCATTTACTAGCTTCTTCCACATTTCTTTCAAACGATTTATTACCGTTTTCATCTTTAATGTCAAAGTCAATGACAATATGATTCTCCGGAATTCTTACATAGTGGAGTTTACGAGTATTCAGATCTCTTAGCTTGGAAGTTACTTCATCCCATTGCTTAGTAGGAGTTTCTTTAGATGTAGCATACTGAGCAAAGCAGTCAGCGCACATTTTATCAAATATAGATTCTGCAGCATCGAATTTAATTAAGTGCGTTTTAGACTCTTCTTTTTTCTCTTCTGACTCACCATCTTCGAATTTATCAGTTCTAAACTTGCTATAGTAACTACGAAGTCTAGAACCGTCATCATCCGTGAAACGTTCTTTGAAATCCCAAAAATAGTTTTTCAGCTCTTCTTTAAAGTTTCTCTGAGAATACGGATAAGGCACTTTTGCCTCTTCACAATACGTCTTATACATCTCCCAGGCAGCCTTTAAAGTTGTACCGTCTTCTTTCTTGAATACATGATATGAATCAATAATAAAGTTGTAGAAGTCATTTGATGCCCCGAGCATTGCGATTGGAATATAGTCGTCATAATATCCGGGGTCACTCAAATATACTTCTTGGCAATGATATGCTATAGCGCCAAGTTCAAATGCAACTTGTTTAGTGGTAGCCTTATACTCCTTCGCGCTAAGCTTATTACCAGTAGGAGATACGTCAATAAGTCTACGAATAAGACCTGATTTGCCGTCTGTAATCTTTACCGGTTTGTTCGTTCCCATAAATAAGAAACATTTAAATCGACTAGAATATGTTGACTTAAATTTCTCATTTACAGTCATAAGCTCGTGCGAAACAAGGCTGTTAAGGCGTGTATTGTCTTCAATCTTAGACAAATCACCATCATGCTGAATTGCTACAAGTGGATTTGTCTTAAAAGCTTCAAGGGCAAACGAGTTATTTGCTGAGCCGAGTGCTTTAGCATCAAACACTGAATAATATCCCTCGAACAGCTGCTGAATGATATTTAAGATTGTAGATTTACCAGTTCCTGCTGCGCCATACAATACCATGAATTTTTGTATCTTTTTAGAATCTCCGGATACAATTGAGCCGATCGCCCACTCTATCTTATGCCTCTCTTCTTCGGAATATAGAGTAGACATCAGTTTGTTGTATGCTGAAATATCGCCTTTTTCTAATGGGTAACTGAGTTTTTTGCTGGCATAGTCTTTCTTGTTAGTTTCGGCATTTGAAAATATCAATTTCTCGTCTAACATGTGAAAATTGTCTCGCATCTGCTTCTGACAATACTTATGCCATTTATCAATCATTCCTGAATCTGCGTCCCACATATATAGAACCTTTGTATCAGACTCTAAATTTTTGCGATGTTCTTCGGCATACTTTTTCAACTCTACATCGATCATTCTCAATGCATCCTGCTCTTCCGTAGACCACAAACCACGTTCTTCGTCCCATACTGCATAGAAATCACTACCACGAATCATTAGATCCGAGCTTTTCTTCATTAAGAATGTAGGATAGATTTCAACAATACCGCGCTTTGTGTTATGGGTCGAGATTGTCATGAAATCAAGCATTTCATTATTTAATCTCCTTTCTTAGACTCTTCTTCAGCTTTTATTTATACGATTTCATCTAAATACCAGCAAAGCTGATACCAAATTTCAACCGTCCGTAGATCACGGTCACAGTCCTTAATTGTAAATAATCCACCTTTGCCATCGGGTTCATACTCACGATTAAGCAACCTTGTGACCGCTGCTTCTACATACTGCCTGTTAAATACATCGTCCGTCATAGAGCTGAGACCCATATTTACTATCATCCCCCAGAACCATTGCTTAGTTCTGTCTCCATATGCAGGATTGTCCATGATGCTTTCCTCACAACGTATCGCCAATGCAATCATCATTTCCAAAACGCTACACGGACCATCCAAATATGATTCTTCATCTCCGTGATGCCGAAGAGCGAAACGATATCTCAAATTCAATCCATCCTCAGCTCTATTTCTATCTCTTCGTAAAATATAGGCGAACTCTGTATTGTGTAAGCATGACAAAAGCTTTCTATAAGAAATTTGCTTTGAATACCTATCCTTACAAACTAAGTCATACAACCATTCAAAATATTCGTTTTGAATTTTATCTGCGATCGTCATTAATCATCCACCTGATCCTGAGGCGCAATATCTCTATAGTTTGCGGGATCAAGCAGAATCTCATAATCAACTTTCAAAGCATCATTTCTAACGAATACAGAGTCATCCTCGTATTCACCAAAATGGTTAAGCGAATCATCTCCAATAAGATCGTCGATATCATCTACGATTTCATTATACTCGTCAGTGAGGACTTTGTCGTTGTAATATGTGAGACTTATCGTCTCGTAATCCGGATAATCACCGAACTCATCTGGAGAAATTATATAAGGTCTATCAGTCATCACGTCTCCCCCTTTCTCATCAACATTATTTGAGTAACTAGTATAGTTGTGTTTGACTATAACGTCCTCATATTTCTTTACTTCTTCGGGCTGAATTTCAGGAGTTTCAACCTTCTCAGGTTCGGCAGGATGAAGTTTTGCTTTCGCGGCTTCAAGATCTGCCTGCTTAGCCTCAAGGTCATCTTTTCGCATCTTTGCATATGTTTCCTTAACAGAATCAATCTCCTCCTGAGAGATCTGCTTATACTTTTTTTCTACGAACTTCCATGTAACGAGTGAACCTGCTGCGGCACCCATTACAAATGCCAGAAAAGATAACAGTTTACTGTTCATTCTTAGTCCTCCATTTTAAATGTTATTTCTTTTTACTGATGTTCTTGCAATCGTGGATCAGTTATTCCTGCTGGGAAAAATATAGATTTTCCGATTTTAACCCCTTTTATCCAGCCGAGTGAATACCACCATTTGATGGTCTCCACCCCGACTGAAAATTTAGACGCCAGCTCTTCTTCACTTGCAAATCCGATAAAACGGTTGTTCTGAAAAATAACTTCATCTTCGAGGTCATTCTGCAAAATATAAACGATTAACTCTTTACCAGTCATTGTTTGTCTCCCTTTCAGATGAGATCAAGAATATTACCGTCGACATTAAAGTCAAGAAGTATGCTCTTTTCACGACCATTTACAAAGTCGCGCGCTCTTTCATTATACAAATCATAGATTCCGAAGTCTACAAAATTATCGTAAATATCGGGATGTGCTTCATCATAAATCCATCCAACGATCTGACCAGCCTTTGTTTTTGGAATGCCAAGCATATCATATACGTCATTGAGGAACAAATATCCCTGTTTCTGCAGCTTTTCATTGGCGTAGTTCTGCTGATGCTTAATGAACATAAGATTATACTCAGCATCTCTCTTCCAACCAGAACAAAGCTCATCAAAGAATCGCGCATAATCGCTATACTCGTTTACATCAGCGACTTCAATCGTTTTCTTTGTAGTCTTTTCTTTGCCTTTTGCATCTTTGGTGGTCTCTTCAATTTCTTTGGCTTTGATATTGTATTTGAACTCTCGATCCATATCTTTTCCAAAACGCTCGATAACACGGCTTCTGTATTCCTTGAATCCTTTATCAACAGTAGCATAAGCAGCAGCGAGAGCAACATTTCTCTTACGGAGAATATTGTTAGATGCGAGCATGCTAGTTATTGACAGAGCGCCAAGCACTATAGCGGGACCATAAAGTTTTATAAACTTAACAGCTGTCTGAGTATATATAATAGTTGTGTCTTTCTTCAGATCCTGCGAAGTATAATTCTTAACGTCCTCTTTTGCAGAAATAATATCGATCTTGCGAATATCCTCATTCGAGAACTCGTCCGTAGCCTCTTTGAGACCTGCTGCAGTAGCTACAAGATGAAGATTATGCGTGTTCTCTTTAGCCTCTTCGAGAATATCATTTACCTTGGTTGTTGCCTTACATGCCATGATGGCGCTTGTCACAACACCTACAACGCCAGCTATTATAAGAGCTTCGGGCGCATACTTCTTACAAGTAAAGCCTGCCTTACTAAACGCTCTTGTCATGTTTTTTGTGATTTCGAACTTTTTCATATTTAGTCGTTCTCCTTTTCTACATGATTAATAAGATGATTTAAATACCACATGGCCTTCTTCAAATCTTGAAGGCCGTTCTTCTGTTTCCAACGGCAAATATACTTAATAATATTGCCAGTGTCAGTTGCTTCTATTCCCTTGAGATCAAAAGTGAATGCCTCTATTACATCGATCGTCTCAAGACCCGTTTCAGAAATATAATGTGACGGATGCTCGACCATTGGGTCTATTTTGTTTATATTCATAAATATCCTCCTTTAATTAATAGGTAGTGCCTTAGGCAGTTTAAGCATGTAACCGCCGCCCATAGCTCTTACCGGTTCTGCATTACGAATATTTGTCCAACCATATTTATTATCTGTATAATTTCCAGTTATTCCGACCAGATCATAAAGATCCGCTACAGAAACTACACCATACATATCAATAAGTTCATCCATTCTTGACAGAACTTCCTCTGCTTCGCCTCTGCTTTCGAGATAAATATCGTCGAAATTATACCCGGATCTTGTCCGAGTGCTTCCGTATCGACGATCGTCTTCTCTTCGAGAAAATTTGTCATAAGATATGAATGAACTATTGCCTCTACTTGATCTGTTTCCAGTAGTTCCGAACAGAATCATAGAAATTCCGTCCGTAACAATATCAGAGATTGCTTTCTTCACAGCAGGTACAAGAACGTCCATTAGAATATAAGACTTGACATTTGCCGCATCTTCTGAAATAAACAGGTCTTTGACTTTATTTATTTCAGATTTCTTTTTAGTTTTGACAGTTCCGTTGACAACTTTTTCAACCTTTTTTTCGGTTTTTTCTGTAACTACTGCTTTTTCTTTTGATTTGTGTGAATTAGGCTTATAATCTTCCACTATCAGCTTGCTCCTTTCAATCCATCAATATTAGTGTGCCAGGTAATGTGATTTTAGATCTTGGAGAATATCCATGAGATATTTTCCATTGATAGGTAAGATTCGCTCTGGCTTTCTCCTTAGAGACGGCGCTTGTAGTTCCGTTCCAAGATCTAACCAAACAATCATCGAACCTCATTACCGGACCGTTATAGTAATACAAATGATTTCTTTTAGTTTTATCTGTATTCAAATATCGGCAATCACCTGTTGGATGTCCGCAACCCAAATCATACTTGCTCCCGTCCATCCAATGCCTACAACCGATACAATTTGGTGTGAGATAGCCTGCATAAGAAATATCCATACTTTTCTCCTTATGAAAAGGAAAAGGGAAAGCACCCTGTTACAGGCACTTACCCTTTTTAGAACTTTTGTTTTCCTTATTCGTCGCCTTCCTCGACGGATTCATCTTCCTTGACTTCAACGACCTCTTCGTTCTTATAGATTGTATAACCCTTCTTTCTCAGACGGTTAATCTTCCACTCCTCAATCTTGGCTCTGTTCTTGTAAGCAAGGGCTGCTACGCCCGCTACTACAGCAGATCCAGCACCAATTATGATCGGCAGAATGTTAACGGTTCCTGAATCTTCAGGTGTTACCTCAACCTCTTCGATTTCCTCGATGTCGTTTACGTTCTCGTTTCTGATTTCTTCCATGATAAAGTCTCCTTTACAAAAATATCGAAAAACGTGTATGTTCTTCATAATACGCAATGTTTTTTTCGCGTCTTTTTACATAAAACTTGAGAAATCACATTTAGGTGCAACGCTGTAGCCAATTACAAGACACGGCGTACCATCTTCGGCCAATTGCGAGCTAAAGTAAATATCAATTTCTCCATCATCAATGTTCCAACCAAGATCATATCCTACATCGATAGGTTTCAGACCGATCAGGTCATAAAAATCATTCAATGAAGCATACATATCCGTAATAATATTTCGGTTGATAATATTTACGGCCTTCTTAATAGTGTCAATATCAGACTTGAAATATCGTCCGAATGTTCCATCATAGCAAAGAGTTTCGCCTTTCTTTGTTATAATGACCTCATTATTACCAACTGGGTTTTTCTTAATCTGCTTTTCGGCAACTTTGTCCTTAACAACCTTCTCTTTTTTCTCGCCGATTGTCTCAACAACAGCATCTCTATACTCGTTAAGCGCTGTTTCGGAGATCTTGTATGCTGTAGCCAGAGCTGCATTACGTTTCAGATTAACTGACGTTCCTCCTATTAAACAAGCGAGCGATGCTCCACAAGTTATAACTGCTGGTATATAGCAGGGCCACACAAGTTTTATTACTTCGAACGGCGTAAGCTTCACATCTTCGCAACGCTCATTTGACAGTTCATTTTCCTCGTTTTCGATCAGCCTAAGCGCTTTTGGTGTTGCCTTTACTGCAAGCACCGTAGTTGTTACCATTCCCGCGATTCCGATACCAGTAAGGATTTCAGGACTGTGCTTTGTTAATGCCATTTGAGCATTCTTGACGAAGTTTGTTAGACTTTCTTTACCCATTTGTTTTTTCTCCTTTCAGATTAACTATTAAAAATAAAAGAGGCCTTTTAAGCCTCTCCTATTTTACTGACGGTTTTTAATTGCTTCTGCAACCTCTTTTTCGATTGTCTCGTGCATTGACTTTTTCTGAGCTATACCTGATACGGCTGTTGCAGCTATACTAAGTCCGGCTCCTAAAAATCCCAATACTTTGACAAAATCAATATTAAGATTTTTCATAAAGCATTTCACCTCCTTCATAACAGAACTTGCAATTTTTGCGAATTTAAATGTAAAGAGGAAGAGAATATGTTTCCATAATCTCCTCCACTGGTACATCAAGTTCTTACTTCTTTGGGAGTAACTTGTTAATCCAGCCTCTTCCCATTATTGTCGTTATTGTCCCGGTTTCTTCGAACTTAAACGATGCTTTCGTGCCCCAAACAGCAGCCGCTATTGGTAATATGACACCTGCCGCAGCTATCCCGTGTTGAATCCATCGAGATTTCTTCTCCTCGTCCATTTGCTTCTGCTTAAACTCATTATCGATTTCTCGATTTTTTCGTCCTTCTTCAGCCTCGTATTCGAGTTTGTTCATCTCCATAGATCTGTCAAGAAGCTTGGTAAGTCCATCTACCCCTGCTTTGTACTGTTCGGATCCAAACTCCACATTGTTTAAATGCTCGAACTGATCCTCGATTTCTACTTCTAATAATGTTGGAATGCTCATCTTGCATTTCTCCTTTCAAATTTTGTGAACTAATTTGTTCCATAATAGGAGATGCTATTTCTGCGAAAGGTCTGCATTATTATCCACTTTGAGGACAATATGCTTTTTTTTGATCAATCCATCAAGATCATCTATCTCTATTCTGTAGACATCCTTCGCAGGATCGGAATGGTCGATTCTAAGAGTACCGACTGTCCGGTAACGAATAAAAAATATAATGTTTGAAACTATTGACCCAACAAGTAAACCTATAAGTACGAATAAATATTCCATTTTACTTCCTCCTTTCTAATTGAAAGCTAAAAAATAAAAAGGATGAGCCTTTGCTGGCTCGATCCTCTATCTGTTTCTAATGATGCGTCTCATGATTAATACTATAATAAATATGCATACAAATACGTCACCAAATAGCACAATAGCTACTGAACCGCCAACACTTATCGCGATTACAGTAATTGTTACTAATATTAGCAACATAAGCAGCAAAATTGTGAATAGAATCATCACTTCTCGCCTCCTTTCATAAAAGGGGCTGCTTTCTGCGCGAAAAATAAAAGAGAATGGTGATTCATGTATACCTACATACGACACCTACCGGTTTATCCACTTTATTACACGGATTCATACATGTCTGTATACGACCGTTCCGGTTTTATCCTAACTTTCTCTTCATAAAGGAACATGTTTTTTTCGCGAAAAATAAAAGAAAGAGCCATTGCTGGCTCAATTCTTTATTGATAACCATACTGAGACCAAGATGATTGCATTAAATATTGCCGCAATAATGCCAGTCGGTCCACCTATACTAAATATGTTTATAATAGATGACCACACTAATGCCACGCTAGCAAATCCTTTAATAAAACCAACTATAAACGTTCTCATTTTAGTCACTCCTTTCATAAAGGAGTATGTTTTTTTCGCGTATTTATGAAAAAAAATAGACAAAGTATAAATCGCGAAGATGAAAGAAGCGCCTATCGACCCGACTGAGTACGTCGAAGACAAAAGACGCTTCTAGAGATCGTTAGTAAAAGAAATACATGCAAAAGCGATGATATAATGCAATTTTATCTATGCCCTAACTCATTATCGTCTGCAAATGATAGCAAGCTAGGACATAGGCATTTTGAAGTTAATTAACCCTTATTTTCTTTCTTTTCAGCTTTCAGCTTGTCAATAAATTCCTGTCCCTGCTTAGCAGCATCGGTGAAGTTATTGTTCTTCCAGAAGCCCCAAGCCCAAGTAATAATAGCTACGATTGTCGAAACAACAACGTAGATGGACTGCTCGTCTATATTGAGCGGATTAAAGCCCCTCTGAGCAGCTATGAAATTTATGAGCGCTATAATACTAACTATAGTTCTAACAATAAGATTAACATCTATTTTCTTCTCCATATTTAAATCCTCCTTATTTGTTGTCGATATCATGTACTTCTACTTCTACTTTTTCGATCTCTTTTTTAATTGCTTTAATCTCATTTTCGGCTACAGACATTCTTTCTACTACTTTATTGTGCTGTTCTACTTTCTTTTCTAATGCCTGCAACCGATAAGTAACCAACGCAACCGTTTTATTACTCGAACAATAAGCACCAACAAGAGTGCCTATAAACGCTAAAACTCCTACTATAATAGTTGCCCAGTCCAATAATTCGTTCACCCCTTTATTTCCAAGTACCTATTGCGTATATATCTGCGGTAATTGCAATAGTTTCAGATTTCACGGTAACAACCCAAAAAGTTACTCCAGACGTACTATAGCCTCTCATATGCGGAAAATATAAACCCTGAGCTCTTTCGAGTGTAATTTGCACGTTATTAACGTTTGTTAATAAATCGGAATCAAATTGCACATACGTGCCATTATAATATAAATCGGCAGAGGTACCTGCATATTTTTCATTTGTAGTAAAATTAGTAAGGCCTTTTTTGTACCATAATTCGATAGTTCCGTTGTGCCACTTTCGATAATTCCACCCAAGTTCGGTTTTCCCGGTTTCTGAAACATAATCTGCTGCATCAAGGCGTTCCCACGCATACCAGGCACCGCCAGATCTAAAGCGAAAGTAACGATGACCGTCATACGTCACGAATTCTTGATAACACCATGCGTTATCACTATGCGATTTTACTGTTAACCATCCATTTTTATTCTCTGGTTTATTAGCAGTATCAGTATAAGCATAATAATGACCGCTGGCAACGATAGTGTTGCAATCGCTGTTTGCAATGTTTGGAATATCTTCTGTAAACCCTTTATCGAAATGTGCATCCATCCCGACTTCAAACTTGTCTGACTGACTGATCTTACCAATAGCAAGTCCTTTACCTGAGGAGGAAATATGCATAATAGCAAAACCAGTAGACAAATCAGAAGTTGTTGTTACAGAACCAAAAGCATCACTTATAGTCATCTTAACATTATAAGTTTCGCCGTCATCAGCTGCAAATATCGTGCTGGATTCCTGTGTATACTCGCTCATTGTTATATTTACGGAAGTATATGCCGTCTCGCTTGATTTCTTATATTGAAGTTTTAATGCCTTCGTATTCTTGTTAGACAATGAGGTTATTTGAGCTTTATAAGTTACCTTACAATAAGAGCCTGTCATATCTTCAGTGCCATCAGAAGTGCATCGCTGCAAACTAAAACTGATGCTCGGATTAGAATATGCAATAACATTCACCGTTGTCGTTATTGATCCTGTTCTATTACGTTTGTCAGTCGCCTTACCAATAATAGTATTTGTACCGGAAGTAGTAATAACACCGGTGGTAGCCGGATTATCGCTATATGTGTTGCCATTTGCAATAACACTATAAGACTCAATCGGAGAACCATATGCCGGAGTCGCTGATACAGTAACTCGCATCTTTGATTTACCTTGCACATATCCTCCGTATGTAGCCGAATATCCAGTTGGATCAGTTATATCCACGGCGCACGTAGGCTTCATTGATGTTGGTATCTTCATGGCAACCGTTTTATCAGAAGTTCCAACAACTGTTGATCCATTATATGTGGTCAATGTAAAAAACGCATACGCCGGAAAGAGTTGTGTAGCGGTGTTGGCTAATTCTAACGGAGGAGTAAATGACCATGACGTTGCCGTCGATTGAGTAGCAATTGTGCCGGAATATGAACCGCATTCCCATGTTAATGTATGCGTAAAACTTGAAACTTTCCTATCAGCAGTTATTGTCTGAGCTACCCCTAGTGTTCCGCCACTAACGTTTAATGCAGACGCTCGTCCGATTGTATCTAGAGCAAACGTTCCGGAGCCTTTGCAGTTCACAGATGTACCATAAACAGCAGCACCAAGAGTGATTGTAAAGGATCGACTACCGTTACTATTGTGCGTGATGGTTTTAGTTCCGGTTTTTATGGTTCCTACCTTTCTCTCTACACGATCACTCTTGCTATAGACTGTTGAACCGTCTATAGTTACGTAAAGAGTACGTTCGGCAACCCAACCTCCGGTATATCCTTGCGCTGATAAGGTCCATGAAATTGTAGACGTATTATTCTCAGTAGACTGGGTTGCAGACCAGGTCAACTGATAATATCGACCATTGCTATCGGCATTTGTTTTAACAGTTCCACTTAAAGCCACATCATGCACCTCCAACCTTTAATAGCATTAGTGAACCATCACTTCTAGGAAGAAACGCAAAATTACCAAACTGCGCTCTTTCGTTAACTTCGACGACAATATTACCAGTATGAAAATCGTTTCCGTCCCACCATCCAATAGGTGTTCCATTTTTTGTGAACTGTATCATATCATTGTCGAGCTTTAATTTAAGACTATTTTCGTCTTTTCCGATTTCAATTCCATCTGTGCTGAATCGAATATACTTTGAGAGTTCTTCAAATTTAGTATCAACTTTTCCGTCAACATTTTCTATAGATGAATTAGTTGAAGAAAAGTTCAATTCTATCTGATCGGAGAGAACTGAAAGTTTACTTTCGGTAGAGCTTTTATAAGTATTATACTCATCCTTTTCAACATAATCCTCTAAGGCATTGAGAACTATACTATGCGCATCATTTGTAATTGATGCTGTCTGACTAGCTATAGAAAGCTCTAAGTCATCTGCTGTCGAATCAATTTTATTATCGACATCTTCGGGAGCAGGCGTCCAGTCTGTTGGTTTATTGCCCTTTTCTACCTTGATCCAATGAATTATTGTTTCGCCAGTGACTGTACCGTCATTAGGAAGTCTAAAAATGTCAATATTTCCATATGCGGCATTGTCTTCTGGCGTTCTTCCATCAGAATAAGCAGCAGTAAATGTCCCAGAGATAATTTGCTTGGATGTTCCGTTAGGAACTAAAGTTACAAGAGGCATATATGCGCCACTTACGTAAGGTATCAATTTTGTAACATTTTCTGCCGGAGTTACACATAAACTCAATGTATATGTTTCTCCAGCTACTAAATATGACGTTGGTTTATATGTTACAATTTTATAGCCACTTGATGCGTGTTCAATATTACTTTGTTTAATTAGATTTCGTCCACCAATTTGAAGATTATCCACAGAGTCTTTGGCTGCTGCTGCATTTGCATTGGCTTCAGTGACCATTGTACCGACATCTTTATCGCTTGCACCTAAATATATACTGCTTGCCGAAATAGCAAGCTTATAAGTATTATCGGTGTCCTTATAATATTTTAAATAGTTACTGGCATCGCCGAAAACAGCTTGCCCGTCATTATCTAAATATATCCCTCTAGTGGTATTAGAGGCAGATGACTTGGTGCCAGAATATATAGAGTTCTCAGTAATATTAAATCCGCCGATAGTAGCATCAAATGCAACAAGATCAGTAACGCTAATCTTTGTAGCGGTTATTGATTTGGCGGTTATAACACTACCATTAAGGCTATTATACTCGGTCTGCTGAGCTTCAGTTGTAACGCCGTCCGTATTCAGCTTATAATATAAGCCGTTTTCACCTTTGACAACTAGTTTATCTGCTACGACAGTACCGCCTTCGATCAAGTCGCCCTTAATGGTGACGCCAACCAATTCGCCAGTAATGACCCCGCCTTCGATTGTAAGATCTTTTATTATACCTGATTTAGCATAGAATTCTTCTATTGCTGCCTGCCCAATATTTGAGAAATCTATATTAGCATATTTAAGATCCGCAGAAGCAGCAGACAATTTATTAGTTTCTAAGTTCTCAATAGAAGCATCCACTGCTGCAAATTTAGTGGTTGTCGTATTCTTAAAATCAGCATACGTACCAGATAAATTATTTACATTGGCGTTTGTAGCTTCAAGATTCTCTATAGTAGCGTATTTTGCATCAGCAACTTCAGCACTGAGCTTTTTTACCTCAAGATCATCGATACTAGCAGACTGTGCATTTAACTTTTTATTAATAGTCACATTATCTGCCGTCAACGTCTCGATGTTTGCATTAGCAGCATTGAGATCTTTTCTTATGTTGACAGTATCAGCATTCAGTGTATCGATTCTAGCATTCGTTGCATTGAGTTCTTCAGTGTCAACTTTATTTGCGATAATAGTATCAAATTCAGATATCTGAGTACCTAATTTTTCGACATCACTATTTCTGGCAGAAGGGGATGATATATTTCCTGTGACAATCGCGGAATGATCTTTGATCATAACCGTAACTCTTTCGTCAGGCTTAACAACAGTTGTAGATGTTATAGGAGTGAGTCGGTCAGATCCATCAAGTTTGACATAAACTGTGTCATTATAACTGACAGTTGTACCATAAACAACTTCTTCTGTTTTAGTTTCTTCTTTCTCTGTTGCAATTTTTGCAAACTGAGATATAAGTTCATTTGATAAAGCCATAGAAAATATCACCCCCACAATTTAGTAGTAAATATCGCTTTTTCAGTAACCGGGCAACCAGGCACACACTTAATTGTCTGGCTTATTACCCTCGCTTTGATATTAGTTAGTCCAGCTCTTGAATAATTTAATCGGACGCAATCACCGATTCTTACTGGACAATAAGCGTGAGTATAAGAAATGGTATACTCTAAAGAAGAAAGATCTTTTAATAAATTCTCAGCATACTCTTTTATTTGGTTTTCAGTTGGGTCTCCTATAAGATCTGGATTATTTACCCTATGAATAATTTCTCTTCCACGATTATCTACAGAAATCGGACTATTAGGATCATTATTGACAACTCTTGTTTCATAATAATCTTTTCCGCTCGAATATATAACTTCGACAACATTTGGAATACCATACAGATCGTGATTCATTGTCAATTCTGGATATAGTATTGAACTATTGTCATCATTATACTCCCATACAGGCTGAAGAGACGCTGTAACCTGCTTTGGCGCAAAAAGGATTCTACCTAACTCGTCAAGATCAAATCTATACCTTGCATTTGAAATGAGATCTCTGACATATGTTAGCCAGGTATCACTTGTATCTGCAACAAAATCTCTAAAGAGCTTATCAGAGCCTGCTGGTTCAACAACAGGAGCTCTGACATGCTCTCTGGTTATCATATAGGCATTCTGCAGAATATTTTCATTCTTTCCAACATAATAACCTAAAGGAGGCGGATTCTCTTTCAATTCAAGTAAAGGCGTATAAGCATCCATAGAGACATCCAGGGTCTTTCCTGTAAAAGTCGACGAAGGTGTCTGAACAAGAAATGTTCCTAAAGGATGCTTTTCTTTTAAACCATTTTGAATTGTTATAAGGTAGATTCTTATATAGCATTCTCCAACAGCATTCGTTATATCGATTGTCGCTGACCCGAGAGTATCAGCTTCCATATCTCTGTCGATTGACGATGACTTAACAGTATTTAGACGCTTGCTATCCATCCAAGTTCCTGGATCAACAATATAATACTCGAATGTCTGTTCCATTGATTTAGTCCAATCGGGCATATTATGCGCCTCCTTCGACTCTTGTTACACTAAATGTAATTGGGATTGTTAAGTCAAGATGCTTTTGACTGTAAGAAACTGAGATGTTGGCCCAATATCCGCTTCCAGAAGGTTCCCTAACATAAACATCACCGGTCCATATTGACAAACGACGAATAGCATAGAGAGTTTCCTTATCGTATTTCGGTATCTCAACATTCCATGTGGATGTAACTCCTAACTGAGATCCATAATAACTTACCGGATGCTTTCTACCGATATACTCAACAAGAGAAACGTCGATAGAATTGCTATCTGATACGTCAATATTATATGGTAACTTAAGCATCGAACCAGTCCATGTCGGCTCTGACGGTAAATCGTCATCACTAACATCAAAATCTGACCAATCATCATCCCACTGAATAATAACCGAATTGGCTCCGATAGGAAATCCCGGAAGATCGTAATAGCTTACGGTTCCAGTCGATATAGTCGTTGCTACTACTCTATAGCGAGCATAATCAAGCGCCGGATGAGGATCCGTTATAGATACATTTTTCACATTATCAAGTCCTGCAGCAAGCTCTGTGAATGATCCATCGAACTCTCTACGATAGACTGAAAGTGTGACTCCTTCTATAAAATCATCATTCAAATCTTTGCAGCATGGAGTAATATAAGCAACATATGCTTCGTCGTCGATCGATACTGCTGCGTCTGGTTCGTATGATACCTCAGCCCAAGACACGGATATTGTTGTGCTTGCTTCTGCTGTTAATCCAGAATTCATAGAAACAATGCACGTTATTTTATATTCCATGCCATTGGCTAAGTCAACATTTCCAGCTGACAATTCGACCATTAAAGCATCCGATGTGTCAAAATATTTAGAATATACTTCTTCGCCCTCATTAACCGTTTTAGGATTTCCGATATTGTCGACCGTCTCATATGCCTGGTTTGACGCAATAGATACATAATAACCTATCGGTGCCTGAGTATTAGGTCCGGCCAATGCTGAAACATAAAACGGGAATGTAGTTAGAGTACTTATGGCTGTTCCAGCACTATTTATAACACTTAGTGCAAGAGTTGGTGTCGCATAAACGTCAATTGTTCTCTGAACAGACCAATCGCCGTATGTTTTAGTCACACCAGCTGTTCGAACTCGCCATTTTATTTTAGTTCCTTCTGAGTATGTAGATGTGTCCACAGAATATGAACTCGTTTTATCTTTTAAATCAGGGTCCGTTGTATTCTTTATCGTGTAGGTATATTTCGTATCATTGAAATATATCTCTAGCTCTGCATATGTCTGACTAGATCCGTCTTCCGAATTATGGACCCAATATAAGTTCAAAGGATCGCCAACAATAGCCGTTGTAGTCGACGACCAAGTAGTAGGAGCTGAAGGAGCTTTACCTACTATGGTCGAGGCAATAGGAGACCATGTTGATTCACCTTTTTCATTAACGGAACGCACTCTGAAAAAATATTCCTGACCAGATGCAAGACCCGTCTTTTCATAATGGGTAAACTCGATCCCAGTAACTGTGGTTGTCTGATCTGAACCGTCGAAATATTTTTTCTTTGTTGTGTATTCAATGTCATATGTCTTTGCGGTACTTACTGCCGTCCATTCCAAATATACAGAAGTTTCTGAACTTGCACGACATATTGTTATTCCTTTTGGCGGAGATGGTATAGCTTTGTTAGAACTAGAGAAATCAGACCATTCGCTGTAAGCCTTCGCTGTTCCGGCAATTCCGATTGCTCGGCATCTAACCCTATACTCTCCACCTGCATCGACTCCACAAGTAAATGACGCTTGGCAAGCAAAAACAGGAGCCGTTCCACTGTTTATAAGTTTTGTTCCATTATATACTTGGAACTCTATATCTGCGACCTTCGAATCTGATATGTTATCAACTGACGCCGTAAGCTTATACTTTTCAATTTCGACAGTAGGTACAGACGGCTTATCTGGAATTTGCGTCGCCGAAATAGCATAGCTAGCCCACGCTTCAGTGCCAGTCCAATAGTAAGCAGTCGTATTATTTTTGCCAGTAGTGTATGTCTTTGATACAGGTTTTACGCCAAGACAAATTCTTATAGCATTCGATGGTGGACTATAAGTTGACTGCTTTTCTTTTATTTCAGATGTACCGGCTTTAAACCATACAGAATCACCGGTATCGTAATACCATGTGACTCTGTAAAAGTCGAGTTTGTCTTCACTACCAGACGAAGTTGAAGTAGATGAACCAGTGCCACCAGACAAGTACTTAACTGCAATGGGACTTTGAATATTATGATCACCTGTCTGGCACTTTCCGAGAACAGCTCTATCGCCTTTAACCTGTGTAACGTACCATTTCTCTTTTTTAACCCAAGCCGGAATGGCGACTCCGTTATAATACTTTGTCGCCTCCGACTTTATCGATACCAGGTTTCCAGATTTTATTGCGCCAGAGGAGGATGTTGTAGCCTTTCCTTGGCCACTAAATTCCCATGTTGCATAGTAGGTATTATCAGTACCAGTTTGCTTTTTTATAGTTAACTTAGAAACGGTTGGCAAACTTATCTCCTCCTTTCAACTCTAACAGCTCTAACAAGAGTGGCTACAGCGTCAGAAACGTTACTGCCATCATCATAAGTAATTCCATTAACCTGATACGTGTCGCCCGACTTGCCAGACATCTTATTACCGAGATCTTTTATTGCAGAAATAACGTCATCATTACTTCCATTTTGATTTCCATTCATCATTGAAGTAATAGCCCGTACATTCGACAGTACGCCAATAGACGGATTGGTATCGAACAGCCCACCTATCGAGCTAGCGCCAGCTCTAACATCGCTCAGATCAAGAACGGGCCTAATAGTCGGCTGAGCATCGATGTCTGAATCGATAGCATCGGCTATACGAGCAACTGTCGCAGTTATACTATCAACTGCCGTCTCGCCAAGACTATGACCGGAATCGTACACCTTCGAATACATTTTTTTAATACCGATCACAAGACCTTCGCCGAGCCATTTACCAGCCTTTACAGTCAATTTCGACGGGGATTTTGACGCCTGACCGTCTTTTTCGCCTTGGACAGCGTTCTGTCCGAGAGCAAAACCTGCATTATAAACGGCTGTCTTTTTGGCGTTTATACCATTAACGAGACCCTCACCTAAATATCCACCTGCGCTGTAGAATTCAGAGTAATATCCTTTAGCTGCAGCGACTGCATTTGTGATAATCCACTTTAATTTGTCGACAACAACCTTAAGATTTTTAGTTATTCCACCAGCAAAATGGTCCATTGCATTTGAACCGGCACTCGTAAGAATCGACTTTTTGGCGTTTATTCCTTTTACAAGATTGGTTACTACGTTTTCTCCAGCGTTTTTGAAATCATCGGCAGATCCGCTAAAGGCATTAACAAAATTATCGACACCAGATTTATTGATACTTACTAGTGCTTTTCCGAACTTCTTCATTCCTCCGAAATCAACACCCGTTAATTCCTTAGCAAGTGAGACCAACTGTTTAAATGCATTAACAGAATTAGATATAGTTTCTACTTGAATATTGGCAACTTGATCTCCATATGCCTTAAGAGATTCGCCAAAGGATTTAAGACGAGTACCAAAACTTTCGAGATCCTGAGAACCAAAAATTGTTTGGGACCAGCCATCACTCTTTGGAAGAGATTCGGCCAAATTGGATAATGCTTTTCCTACTTTAGCAGATTCACTAATTTTATCAACAGGCAATTCAGCTACTTGTACGCCATATGCATTTAATCCTTTACCGAATGTTTCGAGTTTACTTCCGAAATTACCAATATCCTTTGCGCCAAGAATTGACTGGGCCCAACCATCACTTTTCGGAAGAGAATCAGCCAATTCAGTCAACGCTTTTCCGGCTTGTGCTGAATTAGAGATCGCATCGATCGGCAAATTCTTTACTTGATCGCCATATAGCCTCAAACCAGCACCGAACGCAACCAATTTAATTCCAAATTCACTGATATCTTTGTCGCCAAGAATTGTCTGGGCTAAACCGCCACTTCTAGGAAGAGAAGCAGCAACTTCGGCAATTCCTTTAGCAGCATTTGCTGAAGCAGCTATTTCATCACTATTGATTCCACTAACTGCGACTCCATATGCTTTCATGGCTATTCCAAGAGGAACAAGCTGCTTAGCGAAGTCTGCCATAGAGGAACCACCGCCTATCCAACGACTAATTCCTTGAATGATTTCAGTAGCGGTTATAATTAGAATTGCTTTGGCGAGTTCTTTTACGCCCTTCATGGAATCCTCATTTATAAGCAATGCTCCAGCAATAAACGGAAGTAAGTTGGTCATGAAATCAGACAGTGATTTCGCTATTTCCGGAAGACCGCTTGCAATACCAGCTCCGAAACCGCCTATAAAGCTTCCCATAATGTCGCCAATACCGTATGCTAACTTAGACAACAGCGGCATGCCCTTATCTATAAACTTCTCTAAAGAGGGAAATTTAGTCATGAGTGCGCCTATAGCTATCGATAGTCCACCGATTGCAAGCATAACAGCTGTCAGTGCAGAAAATGCTGTTACACCCATAATAGCTAACGGCGCTACTAACGAAACTTTCACGAGAACATTGGTAATAGCATTTGTTAATTCTATAAGCGACTTTGCGTTTGTTGTTGCATTTTCAATTCCAGACATTAATTTTAGTATTCCAACAAAAGCTAATAAAGGAATAGCCATCGCAAGAAGTGCTGCAACACCTATGAAAGGAAGACCTCCAGCATATGTTAATGCACCAACAGCGGACAAAGGTATAAGCAAAAGGGTTAATGCGGTTGCCAGCATCGTCAAAGCAGTAGCATTCTTAATTGCGCTATCAACACCGGACATTAGTTTCAATATGCCAACTAATGCCAAAAGAGGAACGGCCATTGCGGTCAAACCTAAAATGCCCACAAGCATGTCCTTTATTTGAATACCCTTCATCATATGACTTAATATAGTCAATGAAGCGCTCATTGCTATCAGCAACAAAGACAACGACGCCGCTGCTCCTAAAGACGAATTAGGATCTAATTGACCTAATGCATAAATTATTCCGCCTATTATTCCTATTACTGCAGTCATTAGCAGCATCGGACCAATAATGGATTTTACACCTTTAAGCGACTTTGTTGTATATATAAGAAGCGCGAACATACCTATAGCCGAATCAAGTGCCAAAGTAGCGCTTGCTAGTTTTGACGGTTCGATAAACGAAAGAGCAACTATAGCTCCTGTCATTATGCCAATTGCAACTGTCATGACAATCAAATTTTTCATACAGTCTTTTGCATCTTTGGTAGCTCTTATAAGTCCCATCATCATGAGCGACAGTAATCCAACAGCGGCAACACCCTTCACAAGATTCTCTGTCTTAACCATGCCAATTAATGCTGCTGTTGCTGCTAAAATGCTTATAGATATCGATACCATTAAAATAGTAATACCGACTTTTCCTAAATCTTTTCCAGCAAATCTAGTCGCAGCTATAAGACCTGCTATAATTGCACCAAAAGCGCCAACAACTAGTATTCCTTTACCGATTTCTTCATAGTCCATTCCGGCTATTATCCGTATAGTAAATGCCATCAAGGTCATAGCTGCCCCGATACCTAAAATTGTCGAACCGATTTTTCCTAAATCTTTTCCAGCAAGTCTAGTCGCCGCCATAAGACCAACTATAAACCCTCCGAAGGCTCTGATAACGACCATTCCTTTGAGTATATCCTTATCTTCTAGCATGGAGATCGCTTTTATAGTAAACACCAACAAAAGAATCGAAGCCGAAATCTCAAGGATTGTCTTTCCTAAATCGTTAATTTCTTTTCCGGCAAGCTTTGTAGCCCATATCAAACCTGCTATAAAAGCAGAAAATATACCAACAGTAACTATACCCTTGGTAAGTTCTCCAGGATTCAGCTTAGAAATCATTTTTATAGCTATAGACAGAAGTACCATAGCGAACGACAATTTTATAAGAGTTGCATTGATCATTTCAACATTCGGGCCAGCCAATTTCATAGCCGCAATTAATGCACCAACAAAAATCGTAAGAATCCCTAGAGAAACTGCGCCTTTTTCAATTTCGTCCCATGACATACTAGAGAGACCTTTCATTGCTCTCGATAAAATAAGCAAAGATGCTGAGAAAGAAAGAATAAGAAATCCTAGACCACTTACTTTTACTGAATCCTTAATGTTCATCTTTGATACAGCAAAAGTAAGAGCTGCAAGAACCGCTGAAATAGCAGCAATTGCTCCAACCGATTCCCATAAAGAACCAGAATCTAATTTGGCTAAAATATAGATAGACGCCGCTAATATTCCAATGGCCTTGGCAAAGTTCAATGTTGCCTCAGACTTTGTTTCCATAACTTTTGCATTGACATATTTGGTTATTCCATCAGAAATTGCCGTGAAAACACCTTTTATGCTATCTGCTACTCCACCGATACTTTCTGCAAAAGAAGCAAAGCTCTTAGCCGCATCGGCTATCTTGTTCACGATGTAAAGCAATGCGCCAACATATGCCAAAGTAATTACTGCACCGAGATCTATGTTCTTTATAGTCTCGATGCACTTTTTGCCAAAGTTCTTAAGAGCTTCCCAAGCTTTTGCTGCTCCATTTTGAATTCCTTTGATAAAACCTGCGATTGAATTTTCGCCTATCTCCTCGAATTTTACAGATGGAGAATGAATACCAAGAACGTTTTTAATTGCATTTAAGATACTTTCTCCGAATTCGAACATAACCTTGATAATTGTTGGTATGCCGTTTTTAAGACCTTCACGTAAGCCATCTATTATGTATTTTGGAAGATTATCTACTTCTTTAAATTTTTCAATCCACTTTTTGATGCCTTCTGAAGATTCAGAGAACCATCTGGATAATGCTTTAAAAATTCTTTGAAGTTTTTCGTTATTTTTAGCCCAATTGTAGACTGCCGTAGCCGCGGCTTTCATAGTAGCAACAACCGTTTTTATTAACGGCGCTAAAAATTCAACAGCCTTTGCTATAAGGTCGTTTTCTTTCAACCAATCTCTTAACTGGACAAGAGCATCACCAAGATTGGCAGATAGGTCAAGAACTTCAATGTTGAACAGAGCAAGTACTTCTTTTAAAACTTTGAAGACAAGCTTCAATGCCCCTCCGGCAAACATTCGAATGATGTCAAGAACGGCAAACAGACCTTTAAAAGTTCTCTTTAATTTATCAGCTCTTTCCTCTGAAACTACCATCTTTTCTGAGAGCGTATGAATTGCGTCGATGATAGCATATAAAGCTCCAGTATTTTTAGAGGAATTAAATACTTCAGACCAGGCCCTCTTGAGTGATCTAATAACAGAAGTTATTCCCTGCAAGGCGTTTCTAAAACTGTCAATGAGCAAATCTTTAGCACTCGGCTTTTCCAAATTTGCTATTAATTCATTCAACGGTGTGCCCGTCTCTTCCGCTTGTTTCGCCAATTCGCGAAGAGCTTTAACTTGTTCATCTGTATATCCGGTACTTTTCAGTTCACTGTCGGACAGATTATTAACAACGTCAGTTAAATCATCGGCTGTTATAGTGCAATCAGACCAAGTGCCGTTTGTTCGTTCCCAAACTTTATTAACGAGCTTCTGAACCGCAGAGTAGTCTTCTCCGGCTTTTGTTAAAGCTTTTATTCTATCGGTGCCATTACCAAAATCTCCTCGAATAGTCTTTTTGACAATCTCCTGAAAATGTTCAAGACCATTCGTCGTTACCTTTACTGCCTCGCTAGTTTTCGTAAAAGAGTTGGCAAGTTTTTTTATTGTTTCAACTATGACGTTCTTTGAAAGTTTACCTGCGGCAATAACTTTTCCTAAAGAGCCATACTCTTTTATCAAATCGTCAATTGCGATGCCGTGTTCTTTTGCAGTTTTTTTCAATTCGTCTTGAAAAGTTTCTGTAGAAACACCGGCCTCATTTATTTTTTTGATTAACGTATCCCATTTTGAAGTAGCCCGCGTTTCACCGATTGTTTCAAAAGGATTTTTAATATCGATCGTTGCGATAAAATCCGATACTTTATTCGTAATATTTGTTATTGTAGTAGTAACGAAGTCAGCAACCGGAATCAGGGCCGATTTTATATCGTTTATTTTTTCTCTTAATGTATTGAATAATTTTACTAATGCACCATTCTGTTCAATCAATGGAGATATAAATAAAGCTCCGATTCTTGCCAACGCAGCTTTAACGTTTGATAATGAACCAGTAAATGTTTCATTAGCTTTTTTAGCATGCTCGCCAAAAGCATCATCCATAGCTGCCGCAAAGAGTTCAAATGAAATTTTTCCTTTTGAAACCATATCTCGGATTTCTGCTTCTGATGTATTCAAATAAGTAGCCAAAGTTGCAGCTGCGTTAAGACCTCTTGAGGCCAACTGATTAAGTTGATCGCCCATTAGTCGACCATTACCCGCAACCGTAGTGAATATTCTACCCATATCTTCATATTCACTATTGGTCATTGCAGCAGTGCCAGCAACAGCTCTAAGTGCAGAATACATTTTGTCTCCTGCTCTCATTCCGGTTGCAGCATACTGAGAAGCAACTTTGGCAGCGGCATCCAAACTATATGCGGTTCCGTCAACCGAATCGTTAACGTCTTTCATTACTGCTTGAACTGCTTCTTCATCCTTTAATAAACCTTGAAGCTGAAAGTGAGCATTTTCAAGGTTCGTAGCCCTCTTTTTACCGCCCTGAACTATGCTGTTTGTTACGAAATTGACGCCTCTTTTGGCAAAGTTAATCATTGTATCAGTCATATTCTCTATGACTCGCATTCCTACAATGCCCATAGTAGAGAATCGATTTTTCAGATCCTCGACCCCACTCGCAATTTTGTCAAATGAAACATTGTTGGCTGCTCGGTCAATATTTTCGAAACTTTTAGATGCGCCGTCAAAGTTCAAACTTTGCTTAAGTTTATCGAGCGTCGACATAGAAGTTGAAACATTCTTTTCAAACTGCGAGTTGTCAAACCGCATTTCAACAACTCTTTCATCAACTTTCTTACTCATATGTTGCTAACCTCCTTCCACGCATCGTCAGCAATTTTATCAAATATAGGTTGGATAGCAGGATTGATGTAATCTCTTCCTTCTCCCCAACCGCCATTTCCGGTTCCATGACCGTATTGTAAAATAATAGCGATCGGAACCCCCTCATTAATATTCGAATTATAGAAATTTATAGATGCTGATCCATTTTGATGATCGATCTCGTAATACCAAGAACTGGCTGTTTTGCCGGAATCAATCGGAGTAACAGACGCAAGGGCAGCTACACCCTCTCGACCGTATTTATCAAGTTCGCCAATTTTGATAATGTTTTTTAATCTTTCTAAAAAACGAGTAAAATCAGAAAAGTCGCCCTTTTGTCTGAAACTTACCATAGTCTGCACCTCTTAAACTCGTGATGTATATTTTAGTGCAATCCAACCAGCACCGGATTTAAGCTTTCCCCAACCCGCCGATTCATCGACAATCGTATATGCGCCTCGATCACTTATACATCCAACGATATTGTAATTCATACCAGGACCTTTACGAATATTAAGTGCCGAGGCAGTTATCTTGACAATATACGGTTTGAAACTTGTCACCGCGGGTTTAACCGTAGCATTAACTACACTGAGGAATTTTGTATTAATCGCACTGGAAATGGCGTTTTCACCATCGACAGACTTATCGATTACGGCTCTATCACCTTTAACCTCATCAACAATCCAGTTCTTTTTAATTACCCAGGCAGGAACTTTCTTGCCATTGTAATATGTTGCTCCATTAGAGATCTTGACGGCATTACCTACTTTAATATTCGAAGTGACCGTGGTTTCCTTTACAGGTTCCGCCTTATGTCCTGTTGCACCGAGTTTCTTATTAACTCTTGCGGCTATATCGCCCATGTGATTATAGAGATAAGTACCAGGGCATGACTTATTAGAGAACCATCTATGAACGGTCATATTCTGCTTATCAACCTGACCAATAAGAGATTTGTCAGCCTTCCACTTAAGCTCTTTGATGCCGTTTCTTTTGCATATATCGGCAACAAGATTTATAAGTGAAGCATAAGCCTTAGCCGTAACTGCATAAGGCTCTTTCCTATCTGAAGCGACCTCAATAGTGACCGCACGATGGTCATTAGAAGCCGAAGATGAGCACCAAGAACGATCCTTCTCAGCAACATACATACCAATTCTGCCATCTGGTCCTATTCCATAATTCGAGGACGCCTGTCTACTTTTAGGGGCAAATACATTACCAATCGTCTCAACAGAACACTGACCAACGACACAATGAATTGTAATTGTATCGATTTTGTGATTTCGATTTACATTCTTATTAGGTGAGATTTTGGTATAATTAACCAAGGGGCTATTAGAAAATCCCATTAGTCCTCATCTCCTTTATTATTTGAAAGCTCTTCAAGAGCTTCAGGTGAGAGCTCTTCTTCAAAAATCTCTTCTGCAAACTCCTCCTGAGCTTCAGCAGTCTTGATTTCTTCACTCATGATCATTTCATCCTTTCGTGTGCAATTGATTTCTTCGAGCAGCATTAAGCGCTGCATTTCGACTCATGATATCTCTTTTACTCATCTTCTTAGGAGGCTGATTTTTAATATTACAGACTCTGATCAATGTTAGAAGACGATTGATATGCCACTTTTGATATTCGCATGGGATACCCAATGCAATCATCCAGTAATAAATTAGCTCCGATGTAACCTGTTCTTGGTTTGTTCCCGTAGCTTTATCTTCTTTACTGAACCAAGTGGCAGTCATCGGAGCATTTATATAGTCGTCGATCGCATGAAGATTATCGGCTGTCAAACACATATATACCTCATCTGGAACATTCTGTGTGAGTGTCATGCATTTAACATAATCTATAATCTCTTGCTTAGTTTTATCTGTTTTGGAAAGAAAAGGTTTGCACCATTTTGATTCCCATTTCGAAATAGAGACGAGAGAATGCTCTAACCTTAATGTCCGCTCTTTCGTGTAAATGAATTGGTTATTTGCTTCATCCCATAACTCTGCGGCAGGTACTATTATTTCGAGCATACCTAATACCTCTCATTACTGTCGTGATTATTTAGCAGCTGGAGCAACCGACATCGCCTTAGGTTCTTCTACCTGAGGAACGATTCCATTAACGAAAGTAGAAGCTGCGTCAGCATCACTAGCCAGCTCCATAAACAGATTAGAATATGCTTCAGTCTGTGAAAAAGCAGTTGAGATTTCTTCGGACTTTATGAACCTCTTACCATCGGGACTCTTCTCGCCATATGCCTGAAGGATCATCTTCTTGAAGATCTTAATAATAGACGGCATGTCCTGAGTTTTTACGATCTTCTCAACCATATCAGTAAGACCGCCGGCCGTACTCATTTCCATTTCGATAAGCTCTGCCTTTGACAGATTAAACCAAAAATCCTCAGTTCTCTCAACGCCATTGTAGTCAGTATAAGTAATAGTTTTCTTGTACATAATAATTTTCTCCTTTCAATTAAAAAGAGGGAACCGCCAGCCCATATCCCTGAATACGGTTCCCATAAAATAATTTTGGTTTTTTATTAGCCTGCCGTCATGAGAGTCTTTATCTCATCCGGAAGAGGCAGGCGAGGCTCTACGCCATCATTTCCGTCACTAGTAGTCGGGTCCTTGCCGTAAAGGATAACCTCAAGAGCAGCGAGTTTGGTTTCGTCAGCCTTAGTCGAATCAATAACGATTGTAGCGGTAGGCTTCATACCTGAAACACTAACAGGAGTAGTTGTAAGCTCCCAAGAGAATGCTACTGCATCGGGGCTATCATTGATCGTAGAATATGCCTTCTCCGAAGGAGATGCCATAGCACCATAAATGATATGGAGCTTATAACCATGATCATTGCCCTCGGTATCATTGCCGAGTGTAGTCTTATAGCACAGACCGAACGGCTTACGAGTCTGCTGACCGACATAAACGCCGTCAACAAGCGCTGCCGAACCGTCGCACATAGCGAACTCCTCCGGATAAGTATATGCCTCTACAGTAGCGCCAAACTCCTCTGTTGAATAAAGACTCAGATACTTGATATCATCTGCATAAAGTGCAGTCGCCTCTGCGCCAGACGGGCTTTCGGTAACTGCCGTAAGACCATTCCAAGCAACACCCTTGGTATATGCACCATTCGTCTGCGGGTAGAAAACACCCTGCTTTACACCGGTTTCATAAAAATGCTCGCCGGTCTTATCCCACACAAGTTTTGCCATTAAAATTTTCCTCCTTAATAATAGATAGTGAATACATCATGATTGAGATTATCCGCTGTATAATGTCGATCATATCTGCAAGCCGGTAACTTCGAAATTGCCTCTACAATCTCACTATCGGGATTCTTATCAATCACTATTAACTCATAAAAATGCGATTGCCTATATACTAGATCGTCAGCAAAGTCATTATCTATATCGCTTCGACGATATACAATCGCTGGATAATTCATTTTAACTGACTCGGGAGGCTGATAGTACACATTTTTTGATCCGAGCACTTTTTCTAGCTCATCATGTAGTTCAATTCTACTAAACATTGTAAATCTCCCCCAAAGTCAGTATCAGTCTTGGGTACGAAACTTCGACATTATTAATCTTCCATTTCGCACCCATAAACTCAATGTAACGCATCGCATGAAAATTCTGAATGGCATACGGATCGGCCACAATAGAAATATCATTTGAAACTACTATGTTATCATTGAGATTTTCAGATGATTGAAACCTGCGAGTGTTTCGAGTAACATCTCCATAATACTCTCGTACTGTGATAACCTCTTCCCATACTCCAGGATTTGTTTCTTTTGTCTCAGCAAAACCTATTTTACCGAACCATTTTGCCATTTTGAATTTTCACCTCGATTTGTTTAGTCGGCAACAGAAACCAGAGTCGCTGTTGCTGCGCTGCCGGCAGTAGAGCCAGCCTTAGCATAAGTAATGGTACCGACATTACTTGCCACAGCGAAACCAGTGGGAATGAAATAAGCGTCACCGATCTTGATAACCGCGCGCTTAACGAATGCATCCTGAAGCTCACTAGTCTTGAACTGAACAGTGCAAGCAGAGTCGACATATGCCTTAGTATCGCTAGCCTTACCATAAATCACAATAGCTGCGACATTCTTGTCTTTTGCCTGATCAAAAATCTTATCCATTATAGATTACCTCCTGTAATTGAATTAACCAGCAGCGACATCAAGCTCAAGCTCGATAGCGGAGTACGGCTTAATGAGAGCGCCAGAGCAGCGAGTCTCGATCAGATACTTCTGCTGGTTGTAATCGATGTCAAAGTCGTCAAACATATTGACGGCGCCACCCTTATCAGCACCGACATTATAGTCTACAAGGTTAACAATGAGGCCGATAAGATCGCCGCCCTCGGGTCCCTTAACACCTTCCATAACCGGAACAGTGACGATCTTGCTAACACGCATAGCAGCTGCAACATCGGCGTCATTCTTATACAGACGATGACCCTGAGTGTCCTCAAGAAGAAGCGCATTAGTCAGCCAATCTTCAGTAGTAAAGAAAGTCGGATTACCAGAACCCTTATAGTTCTTACGAGCCTTAACAGCAGACTTGATCATAGCCTTAGCCTTATCATCATCAGTAGCATTAGCAGCAACACTGACCTTCTGACGAATTGTGTAAAGCTCAGCATCCGAAACGACAGGACGAATGTTTGTCTCATTAATCTTGTCATCGCTGGAAGAAAGTCGACCATCGCCGATAAGGATCGCACGAGCAATTTCCTCGTCAAGCATAATACGCATCTCAGACTTCAACCAAGCAACAACGTCGAAATCAGTGATGTCAACAACATCGTCACGATCAAGCTTCTGCTTTTTGTAGATCGTTGTAGGAGTAGTGGTTCTCTTAAGCAGCGAGAAGACCTCCTCCTTCTTAAGGTTACCCTTAATGTAACCCTTCGCACGAGCCTCGTCTTCGGTGATGTTAGCGAATATCGACTTAATACGAGAGAACGGAGTGTGATGGACAGCACCCATAACAGTGCTAACCCAGCCAGTGTCTCTCTTAATGAACTCAGGCGGATTGTTAAGTGTCTTCGCCTCAGGGAACATATAGTCGATCTGCTCAATACCGTACTCGTCGGCATGCGCAAGGAAGCTCTCCTTCAGGCTGCCGAAGCGCTTAGCGTCACCAATAATTGTTTCCATTGCAGCATGAGAAAGAACCTCATCCTGCTGCTCATCGTTATCAAATACATTTCTCTTCATGTCATCGTCTCCTTCCGAATGTCCCATTTCCTTATTATCTTCATCATCGTCGTTTATACCATTATCTCCCATTATCTGATTGATCATTGCATAGACGACAGTTTTCTGCTTTTCAGTAAGTGTGTTAAACACATCTTTGAGAGTCTCTTTACCGTCTGTCTTCTTAACATTCTCTGCCATTTCATTTTCCTCCTTTTCATCGCTTTCTGCAGAATGAATAACAATATTTTCATTATACCCAGCATAAAGTTCAGAAATAGAATCTTCATCTGCGTCATCACTATGAGCCATAACACAATCAATATAGGCTCCCGGATTCGCTCCGGCAAGAACTAGACTAAGTTCTCTTATTTCGCCATGAACTACTTCTTTGCAACCATTAGCTAGTGTATTCTGCTTAAGTTTATTAGCCCATATAGACAATGAGCTAACATCACCATTATGGACCAGCTTTTCTGCTGCCTGACCAGCTTCAGAGTCATTAAAATATCCGTACGCATAAACTCCATCCTCGCGATTCTCAAGAAACGCATGACCAAGTACTGCTAACGGATCGTTATGCTCGTGGTTCCATACTAAGGAAACTTTCTTTCCATCGTTGTCCTTGAATGCATCTTTTCTAATAACTCGTCCATCTCCACACGTAAGATTGTTACGTGTAGCCCAACCAGAAAAACTGCAATCCCTATACTTAGGATTTGCCATTTTGATTTTATCCTCCTTCACTGTATTCTTCAGCAACATCGCTATACAATCTTTGACCAATCGGTATGCGTTGCGATTCGCCAATAGACTTTTCTTCTGTATCCGGCTGACGTATATTGCTATTAATAAGCTGATCCGCCTTAGGATCATCAGAAGGTTTAAGTCCAATTATCTGCCTAATTTCGTTAGATGTTGTTATCTCATTTCTGGTAAACTTATCTGCGATTTCAGCAATGTCATTAACCGGAACCAACTTGAACGGGTCTCTAAAGAACAAGATTGTCTGCTTTTGTGATCTAGCAGTTTTGGTTAGAAACTTTCGTTTCATCTCGTCAACTATAGCTGACACAATTGGCTCGATTGTTCGATTATTGTAGTTGAGCATCGTCTTTTCGTCTGCCGTTCCATCTAAGATAGCCTGAGTGATTCCTAACTGGCTGTATAGCGTACTCGTTAGAGATTCAATCTGCTTCAACAGATTGTTCTCGACAGAACGATTCAACTGTGTGATATGCTCAGTACCATCAGTATAAGCAATACCATACTTCGAACTTGCTAACTGCATCTCGATATCTTTGCGCCTGTTTTCAGCTTGTTGACGCCTTGCTTCTGTCTTTATTACATAAGGCAACTGAATGATTAAATCCAGCTTGCCTGAAGCAGTTTGTTCATCTGTGATATCCAGCAAACTAAGTTTTCTTATAAGACGCTGCATGGTCGAGTTCGGCTCATTAATGATCGAATAGAGCGGATTTTCAATTATGCCAACTGTACTTTTCGGAACTGTTATGTCTTCTTTCTTTCCAGTCTTCTCATTATAAACTCTCACTTTTACATGCTGCGGATACCATTCTAGAATCTTACCGGTTCGCATTGACAAAATATCATATGAGTTAGTTTTGTTTGGATTAAGTGTCGTATCAACTGGCACAATCGCCACACAACCTTCGTCGAACATTGACATAACGATATCCTGTCTAAAAGCTCTCGCTGTCTGGTCAATATTTGCCTCAAGTGTCAAGCAAGAATTAAGATTTGAATCTATTTCTGATACAAATCGATCATTATCGTCCAGTCGGCAATGCTTAATATCTATTGACGCAACATCGATCGCTATTCTATTATAAATTGACGTGACAATAGAACGCTCGTTACCTCTAGTCAATCTTACTCTATCTGGACGATAGTAATAGCCTGCGCCAATATCTTTAAACTGCTCTGTGGGGTCTCGATTCCGAAAAGCATTCCAGGCATGTCTCAGCCTAGATCCGAGAGTCTGCTCCATTTTGATTTCCTCCCTATTTTTTATAAGTGTCACATTCGCTTTTGTTATAAAAGTATCTAGCATTTTTTCCTGATCCTATTTTTGCTACGTATTTATGATGATAAAGTTCATCAGGACTAATTGTGTAATTATATTCCCAGATAATAATGCCTCCTTATTCAAATGCTTCACTGTTAATCTTATAAGCGACAAAAGCATCCATCATAGCTGCAACGGCATCTATTTTCTGCTCATATCTCTTCTTTAAAAGTTTTCTATTTCCGTTGGTATCTTCAAGAGTAATGCAGTTACCCATAGCAAAAGTCATAAGCTCTTCATCGAACAAAAGCATTCTTTCTTCGGCAAGCTTTTTAAGTTCGCCCAAAGGAACTGACTCTGTCTTAGCTCCCTGTATAACTTTTTCGATACCAAAAGGTCCATTTTCTCGTTCCCATCTCTCTACGAATTCCCTCGCATTGTATGGGTCAAATCCAAAACATCGAACATCATACTCGCACTGGGCTATATGATTATCCAGGTCTTCATAAACTTGCATCATGTCAAGAATAGTTCCAGGCATGACGATTAGACTTCCCTCTTTTATAAATTCATCATACTTGCTTCGCATAGCAGATGGGAGTTTCATGAGAGTTAATTCAGTTATATAGTTTCGAGTCTTAATACCAAATTCACCTCTAGCAAGCGGAAACATAAATGTAAACGCACAGAAGTCATCGCCCTGTGAGAGATCCGCTCCCATCGAGCACGGCATTCTCCAAAAGTCTCGTTTACGATGAGGAAGGGTTTCTTCATAAGTAAAGTAATATGTATAACCCTCCATAGGTATGCCGAAACGCTTTGCCAAAATATCATTTCTAGTCGCCGGTGCATTCTCAGCTCTTTCGACGTCTAGCTGATAAGTCTCATAGGTAACAGTCTTGCCAAGATTTGGATTAGCTTTTACCCACATTTCAGGATGAGCAACCTCATCGATGGAATCAAGTCTATACCACCAAATAGAAACATGCGGGTTAACGTAATCTCCTTTGAGAATATCCATTAACTCCATTTTGATTGTATCGCCACTACCATTACGTACAGTACCTTCTGAACTAGTTGCTATTATAAGATAATCATCATTCTTAGATGCACCCTGTTCAATAGCACCAATAACATCCTCTCGAACATCACCTGAAAGCCATTCGTCAATCGTAGCGACCTTACATCTCAAACCCTGAAGCTTATCAATGCTCATTGGTCTGATCTCAAGCAAAGAACCTGTCAAGAAATTCTCAATACCCTTTTTAGTTGAAGCTAATTTACAACGATCGGCTTTTGAACCTGTTGTATTTTGGAGTGATCCTTCTGTAAGGAACTTGAACAGCGGTCCTCTGGACCTAATAATAGCAGTACGAATCGGGGACATGACCTCTTCGGCTAGTTTCATTGTAGGGGCGGTCGTTATCTGATGAGTAGTAGCAGTACTTACGTTCTGAAAGAAAGATTGAATACATGAGTCATAAACCGACTTAGCAGCGCCTCGACCAACTATCAGATACTGTTTATTGATGAGTCTTTTCTTAATAGATCGTGTCTCATAGTGACCGCCATGACCATCTTCTGACGGTACGTAAATACTTCTCTCGACAAAGTAATACCATCCAAAAACTTGTTCTCCCCATAACTTAAATGAATCAAGCAGATGAAGGTCTTCGCCATCTGTGAGAGTTAATTCATTCTCACAATAGGCAATCCAACCGTCAATTGCTTCGTCATCATAGTAAATCGTCGGATTAGCTATTAGATCGTCTATTCGGTTCATCTCCATAGAGATTTCTTTACATACTGGTATTTCGCCTCTGATTACGGCATCACGAAACTGGCCGTAATACTTTGGAACGGCAGTGTTTGATAATGCCATGCTATTCTCCTTTTACTTTTTCTTATTTGGATTAGATGCTATATAATCTGCTGCGTCCTTAGCATTAAACTCTCTAGTCATAGCAGCCTTAACTGCATAAGCCATCGTACCGGCAGCCGCTGCTGTAAGAACTTTCTTACCAGCGGAAGACATTACTTCGGATACAAACTTTTTACCCGGACTGATGTCTTCTTTTGTAAGTTCTTTGAATTCTCTTTCCATCTTAAGTCTGTCAATCTTCCTTTTAAGTTCCTCGTCAGATAAAGTCCGTCTACTTTTCAAATCCGACTTTCTTTTAGTTCTTGCTTCGAAATCCGGAGACGACTCCTTTGACTTTTTCTTTCTTCTGGAAGATCTGGTTGAAGAGGGACGAGATTTACGCACACCCCACTTCATACCGAGGACGCCGTAATGATAAAGCTCATTATTATCCATTTTGATTTTCCTCCTCGAATATTAAATTGTTCATATTATGCCGAGCATCCGAAGAATCTTTATAGCTACGACATAAATCAGTTCACCATAGAGACCAAACTGGTTCATGAGATTAAAAAGTATTGCTATAATCATTTCTTGCACCTCCTTTTAATCAGATTTACCAGGGTCGACTGATACGTTCAATCTCCACTCAAGTTCGCTGATCATTCGATTCATTGATTCCATCACAGCAGAACTGAGAGGCGGATCAAACAAAAGTTTTACCTTCAAATATACATAAGACTTTACAGCTTCGAGATTTGAACCTGTTGAGATAAAGTCATCCCAAGTATCCGATTTGCCCTCTATACTGAAGCCTTCCGAAGGACCGACACCAAGTTGTGTTAGGATCATAAACACAGAATTAATGTGCATGATCAAATCAGCATCGAAATGTTCGTAATCTTCTGTAATCCCGAGCATCTTTTTAACCGATGTCAATATGCTATCCAAATTAATACCTCCTTTAATGTCGCCAAGGACAAGTGTCGTTCTTACTTCGTTCAACAGGAGATGTGACTAACAGAGTTTCATCTCCGTAGTGAATAGCATTATGTGTGTTCATTGTAGTAGTTATAACGTTATTCGGATCGAATACCATCGGATTGCGCTCAAGCACATCTTCAACCGTAATTGGGTTGATGTGATGAATTATAATCTTCGGTCTATGAAGCTTTCCGTCTTTATCTCTAACGCCGAGTATTTCATGACCGTCACATGCTAAATCGCAACCGTTATCTCGAACTATTATCTTATCTCTAAATCGTCTCCATTCTCTGGAGTTATAAAGAACTTGGTTTAGGTATCTGTCATATCCGAATGTTTCTTTTCCAACTGCTCCTTTAAGTTGAAGATAGTCAAATCGCTCTTCAAAAGTAGGAATAGTGATCAGTTCCAAATATGATCTATTACTCATCTGAATCACCATTTCCACTATACTTTCTCATAGCTGCAATAGCGTCTGAGTACAGCTCTTCGACTCTCTTAGCAGACTGAAGAGCTTCTGTCTTAGCTCTAAGCAGTTTGTTTTCCTCTTCTAATTTCTCCTTTTCAAGGCGTTCCTTCGTGGAACCTAACTTTAAAAAATGAGTTATAACCTGAGAAGAGGCGGTTCCTTCTATTAACTGTTTTTCAGCAAGATCGACGGCTAGAGCTATCATCTGATTTTCTCTTGATTCTGGTGTCAGACCGGGCCTTAACTTTTTAATAGGTTCTGACTTCCTAACTTTTGCCACCTTATCCCGCCTCCTCTCCATTTTGATTTTTATTAACTTTCTGTCGCCTCTTCAAAGTAGATACCAACAAGCTGAGACGGAAGATACTGTAAGATAGTGCCTTGACCATTACTATCATCGCGTATGCATCTGTAAATTTTTCCTCCGTCGGAATAATATAGATCTTTATAGTACCTCATTCCAACCGCTGCTGTAATAGGATTATCAATTGTTCCGTCTTCGCCGACCGTGATAGGCTCCCAGTGAGCAGCTGTCACGTCAGGTGTCCAATTAGGCACGCCACCAGTAATTGCATTATAGCATTTGTAAAGTTTGCCCTTATACCTGCACCTATCACCTATATTGTATGCAATTGGTTCCCACGCAGGAAAGAGTTCAATACTGTCGAGCGCCTGTTCATCTGGAAGCAAGGCTGCCGCGGATTCTATTTTCTTTCTAAAAGCTACTGCTTCTGCTCTTGTCATTTAGCTTCACCACCAGTTATTATTAATAAAGCTTCATCAGTATTAATCTCATCATCAGTAATGACTCGATAATTTTTTGTAATTGTGGAATCTTGTTCTGTCCAGTAGACTTCAACATACTGATCTGATTCCAATGCTGGATATTCTGCTTCTACAATAGGTTTATAGCCAAGCGCCAATATTTTTTCAGCGGGCGGGTTCGTAATTATTTTCCCATTTTCTTCATACCAGCCGGAAAAAAGTACGGGATTGGTGTTTTCATCAATAAACTCATAATAATTTGTAATCAAGATTTAAACTCCCCTTATTATAAAAAGTTTGTTTCGAGACTCTATCATATAAGCAAGGCGTAGAAGAGGCATCCAAGCAGGGTTGAAAGTCTCGTACAAGGGTCTGACCATCCCATATTTTCATCCAATAAATTCGTTTCTTACCAGTGTCACCTTTATCCGCACGAATACGGGTCGAAGAACTTGTACCAAAAATAAAAATATCACGACTGGATGTAAAGTTGTCTGGATCATGGGTACTTCTTGTAACTCCATTTATCGCACAGTTTTGTGGAGTCATATCTATTGTAAAATGACATTGAGAGTCGGAGGGTTCAGAAAAACGATTCCTTGCGCTACCACTTGTAAATTCCCATTTGCCATCTTTAAGTCTTAAAAGTCCAAAAGAATAGCGGACTATTGCATTTTCTCCTTGAAAGAAGATTACATATTCGTCCTCAATTGTTGAAACATCAACCCACCATTCACCCTCAACTCTCAGTTTATACGAACCTTTTATTCCTGTATCAAACCATTGTTTTTGAGAGCCTGATTCTAAATATTCGACCGCCATATAATTTTTAGGAAGTCCATAATCAATCTCACCAATCATAGCTTTACGTTTTTCTTCAAGACGATTCATACCCAAACGCCCCTTACTACTGCGTTATAGCCAAAATAATCTCTCCAAAAGACAATATTATAATACTTGCCCGCGACTGGTACAAACTGACCATTTTTTATATCAAAACCGCTCCAAATTATGCCTGTTGGATAGGTAATTGCCGTCGCCGTTGAACCAGACTTAAAAGAAAGAGAAGAACGATAAAAAGGAGTGCCTAATGAGAGTCCACCGGGGAAAGAAATTGTGAGAGAAGCCACTTCATCTCGTAGAAAATCAGTATTATTAGTCAGTTCAATAGTTGTATTATCTTCTTCATTTATAGTAACTTTTTCTTCAATATCTTTTTCATTATACCTAACAAAACTCGTAGATTTACTAAAGAGATCTAATACGTCTTTGTTTGAGTGCGTATGTGCCTTCTCATTAAGAGTATTAACATTTTGCGTAAGTGTCTCCTGATTCGATGTGAGTGTAGAAATACTCGCTGTGTTGTTCGTGACTTTCCCGTCCACCGAATTAATGGCGCTGCCAAGAGCCTCGATATCAGTCTCGGCTTGAGTTTTCGAACCAACCAACGCATCAAGTGCGCCTTGTGCATTTGTAACACCTTCCAAGTTTACATTTGTGTAACTTACCTCGGAGGCAGTTGTTGCGCCGCCTCCTTTTAAAGGAAAAGCTACACCGTTGTAAGTTACTGATTCAACAGTTTTGGTTGTGTCAAGACTCATCAAACACCACCTCCCGTTATTATTTCTATTGCTTCAGAATCAGTACATTCTATTATCTCATCGGTTTCAATATAAGTATAATTCGAAGTCGATAAATCAACTGCCTCAGAATAGAGTTCTTCTGTACCTACTTTTTTGATTATTTTACTCTCATCACTGTATGTGCGAATAAAACCATTTGAAAGAGTTTCTGTCTTAATCATGTGGTTCCCTCCAATTCTGAGATGGGTTTGATTTGGTTGGCAAAAGTTACCCAGTTAGTCGCGGTTTTATAAGAATCTACAAGATTGTCAGGAACATAGATATAACCTGTGCCTGCAGCGATTTTTGTATCGGAAAAACCATTAGCACTGGTAAGAGCGCATATAGTAGTTGACCGTAAAATCAATGTCTCCAAATTAGAAGCTCCTGCGAAATTTCCAATAATTTCCACCGAAGAAGTATCCAGCTTCTTTATTGAAGAACCATAGAATGTATTATAATAATTGAGACGTGTGACTAAAGGAAGTGTAAGAGATATTAGACTTTTAGTGTCACCAAAAGTGCTACCGCTCAAAGAAACACAAGATGGTAAACTAAGATGCTCTATTCCACTACTTTGAAATGCATAGACTCCAATATCTACTGCTTTAGGCAATGAAACTTCTTTCAGAGTAGAACAATCATGGAAAGCACTATCATCAACCTTAGTGACATTTGGTAATATAACCCCTGTTAGCTGGACACATCTTTGAAAAGCAGCCCTACCAATTGTTGTAACGCGGCTATTTGTATAAACCCCGCTAATCTCTCTCGTAATAAATGCGTCAAGATTATTTGAACTCGACTCGCCCGCATCTGTGATTACCAACTCAGAATTTCCATTCGCAAGTAAATTCTGAACTACATTATAGGCTCCTTTCTGTCCAATAAGCGCCAATATTGCTTCTACTAACTCGTTTATTGACATATTCTCAGTAGCCAAATCAGTATTGTTCTTTAAATAATCCGCAAGTGCCTTTTTAGCATTTGTTATTCTCGCTATTTGCTGACCTATCTTTGAATCTGCTGGCGCAATTGTAGCCATTATCCTTTAACCTCCTGAATTTTGACTTTATATGGCTGCAAGAGCCGTTTCAATGTCATCAGTAAGTGATATGGTACCGCCAGAAGTCTTGCCCGCAGGAATTGTATAAGAAGTAGTAGTCAAACCATCAATTGTCGCAGTGATAGTACCATTGTCAGCCATAGTACCAGTAATAACCGTACCTTCGGCATCTACTATCTTCTTACCTACAAGAACATCGGCGGCTGTTGCAGTAACCCCAGTAACATCCTGATAGTCAGCAGGGATGGCTGCAACCGTAACCTTATCAAGGACCTTACCCTTGGTAGGAGTAATTGTCTGCGCGGTCTTGGTAGGAGTAGCAGTCTTCTGTTCAAGAACAATAGCAACTGCACCTTCACCACTATGGTGACCTGCCGCGATTGTAAATGACTGGTTATCGGCAGTAGCATCAAGAGTCTTAGTAACAGTGCCATTATCTGTCATGGCACCATCAATAACAATACCGTCTGTGCCAACAATCTTCTTGCCAACAAGGACATCTCCTGCAACAGCAGTTACGCCAGTAACATCTTGATAAGCGGGAGGAATAGCAGCAACAGTTATTTTATCAATGACCTTGCCCTTAGTAGCAGAAATAACTTGCTCTGCCTTTGTGGGTGTAGCTGTTTTAGACTCAAGTACAACTGAAACAGTACCTTCACCACTATGATAGCCAACAGGTACAGTATAAGTCTGATTGCCAGTAGAAGCATCCAAAACTTTTGCTACTGCGCCATTGTCGGTCATTGTACCTTCAATAACAGCACCATCGGTACCTACGATATTCTTACCAGTAAGTACGTCCGCTGCTACTGCAGTAACACCGGTCACATCCTGATATGCAGTGGGTATCGCGGCAACAGTAACTTTGCTGAGAACCTTGCCCGCAGTAGGAGTAATATCCTGTGCTTTCTTTGTAGGAGTCGCTGCCTTTTCTTCGAGAGTTATCGAAACAGTGCCCTTACCATTGTGTATACCTGCTGGTACGGTGTAGGATTGATTATCTGCAGTCGCATCAAGTGTCTTTGTAACTGCACCGTTGTCTACAAGAGTACCTGCTGCAGTAGAACCATCCGCCTTAATAAAAACCTTGTTCGCGCGGACATCTCCTTCTACAACTGTAACAGCACTAACATCCTGATAGTTTTCGGGTATGGCTTCAACCGTTACGGAAGAAAGACCATAGTTACCTGCATCAGGAACTACTGACTGTTGTTCTTTAGTAGGAGTAATTTTCTTTGTTTGAAGGGTGTAGTTACCACCACCCGCAACACCTTTAACGGTACCACTACCATTGTGATAGCCTGCGGGTATTGTATATGTCTCACCTTCCTTGACATTTGCATCGACTGCGCCTTGATTCTTAATTGCCGCAGCCTTCGTTGCTAATTCATCAAGTTTATCTGTACTTGTAGCAATTCCCAGACCAACTTCCCAAGTTCTTATCTTATTTCTCGCTTCTTGTAGTCTTGTAATTTCAGTTTGTGTGCTCATTAATTATCCTCCTTAGATTGTTGCTAAAAGTGCATTGATATTTCCAACAGCCGTATAGACTGCTCCCGATGTTATCGGCTTAGTGTTGTCTTGCTCAGCAGCAGTCGCGGTATCGACGGACAGCTTGCCGTTTTCCACCTTTAAACCGTCGCCGATAGCATAACCTCCTGCGCCGTCTCCGCCTAAAGCCTTGCCGTCATAGGTCGGCTTGCCATCGGTTTCGGCAAACTTATCAAGCACCAGTTTGTTAGTGTGGGTATGCGAGTCGAGAACGAGCTTGTCGAGTGCTTCTCCGACTGTTGATATGTTCGGCAGCGCTGAGTTAGAGTAGTCAACAATATCTGCTGCTAAAGACGCTGAAAAAAACTTCCAAACATCAGCGCCAGTTTCATCATTCTTTTCGACAGTTGCCTCCACTAAAAACGAGCCCATGAATGCTCCGAAAGCATACGCTTCGCTATATTGCATCTGAACCAGGGGCATGATGAACTTGTCGAACGCAATCGCCTTGATATTTTGACCGCTTACAACTGCCGCGTCAATTTGCTCCATTGTTTTATCGCAAGAGGTTACTGTATAATTATCACCATTGACTTCAATTGTCATTTTGATGATAAAGTCGCTAGCTCCGCTTCCTTTCGAAATACGACCAGAGAGACTTACTCCATTAGAAATACGACCGGAAAGACTTGATCCATTGGGAAGATGACCTTTGACAGTTCCGGTCTGTTCGATATCTGAATTGCTCATTACCACGTTACCTCCTTAAGAATCTTGAAGGCCGTAGGAACGATAACCGTATAAACATCTCCGCCAGCAGTAGTGAGCTCAACATCATATACATACTTGCCATAAGGAAGATCACTTGTATCGCTAGGTCTTATATCAAACTGAGTAGATCCCTTTACTTCTTTCTTAACATATGGTGTTGGATCGTTAACGGTCCTTTTAATTGTAAACCTTAATGTGTCAGTGGCGGAAACTACATAGTCTTTACCTGTTGAATCGTTCTGTATACTTACAGACAGCCTAGCAGTGTCTCCTCGTGTCAGCTCAATGCTGCCGTCGTCATTAACGTATAACATTTTTACTCACTTCCTAACTTGTTTTAAATATAAAAGAATCACTTCAAGACCACATTTAAAAGAGTTCATAAGGAGTTATAAGAAGATTGTATGTACTTTTTAAGAAAGGAGAAAGCAAACAATTAAAGAAGAGGTGATTCTGAAAGATGAAGGTAGAATATAACGAGAACTCCTTAGCTTCTCTACCCTGCCACTGGCTTTCAGTTCCAGTGTGAACTCTTTTAAACATGGTCTTGAAAATATAAAAATTACCCCCGGAGAATTTTTGAGGAGGCCGGCGATGACGGGAGGGGGTGCTATTTTCGCGACCCCTCCCCTATGTCTTTACTATACCTTTATACTTCTTTTTACCTTCTTGTAGATGCCAATGAAGTCATACA
>ERZ808274.61-NODE-61-length-61357-cov-5.438485_pt1 | contig 61357 bp, 49 predicted proteins | sample MGYA00521277_ERZ808274 | MGnify/ENA primary metagenome ERZ808274 (study PRJEB31516, sample SAMN03275597) | gut metagenome | biome: mammalia-associated habitat; material: feces | host: Papio cynocephalus | place: Kenya | collected 2012-07-28 ... | reverse complement strand
CGGATGGTCTGAGATTCCAGAGACTATGCCGGCACATGACGTGACGGTAGAGGGGTCGTTCCATATCAACTCTTATACGCTGAAGTATGTTGTCGATGGTGAAGAGTATAAGCGTGACACCTTGGAATTTGGCACGGCAATCACTCCCGAGGCAAATCCAACCAAAGAAGGCTATACTTTCAGCGGATGGTCTGAGATTCCAGAGACTATGCCGGCACATGACGTGACGGTAGAGGGGGCGTTCGCTGTCAACGTCCATAAGGTGACATGGGTAATAGACGGTGAAACAATAGCTGTGACTGAAGTCGAATATGGTGAAGTAATAGTGGCACCAGAGGCTCCAAAGAAAGAAGGTTATGAGTTTTCCGGTTGGGAAAATATCCCTGAAACCATGCCTGATGAGGACATTACGATAAATGGTAGGTACAGCCCCGTTTCGGCTATAGCATCAATCATGATTGGCGAAAAAAAAGTTTGTGTTTATACTCTGCAAGGATTCCTTGTAGGAAAAGACATGACGATATCAGAAATCATGAAACTTCCAGATGGCATATATATAATCAACGGGAAAACCTGCGTAAAACAATGACACAATCCCTCACTCACGTTTCATACAAGAAACCGAGTGGGGGATTTTACGATGAAAAGTGTTAATGCACGGAAATCGATAAGATAAATGAAATATATTGGCTAAATTTGCAAATGGAAGAAATGGCAATAGCTGTACAGTAAGAAGGATGAACAAAAAAATTAGGATAAAGGATATTGCAATAAGGGCTGGAGTGTCTGTTGGTACCGTTGATCGCGTGCTTCATAATCGCCCCAATGTTTCAGAAGCATCTTTGGCAAAAGTAAACAGCGTGCTCAAAGAGTTCAACTACGAACCCAACATGTATGCCAGTGCGTTAGCATATAATCGTTCTTTTACGTTCTACAGTCTGATGCCCCGACACACGAGTGAGGCATATTGGGATGAAGTGGAGGATGGTATGGTTGAGGCTGTAGAATTTCGTCGCGATTTCCACATTGACGTAAAGTTCATCCACTATAGCCGTCTCGACATACAGTCTTTTAAAGACGCAGCCAATGATTGCATGCTACTTAACCCCGATGGAGTGATACTGGTGCCTCCCGGTCGCGACCAGACAAAGGAATTTGCCAACAAACTCCACACAGCGGGCATTCCTTTGGTTTTACTTGATTCTTATATTGAGGAATTACAGCCCATAGCCTTTTTCGGACAAGACTCTTTCCAAAGTGGCTACTTTGCCGCTAAGATATTGATGATGATTGCCAATCATGATCCTGCGGTAATGTTGATGAAGCAGGGTAGGGAAGGATTTCGTCCCTCGCGCCAGCAAGAAAACCGGGAGGTTGGTTTTCGCCATTACATGAAAAAGTTTTTTCCACAAATATCAATAAAGAATTTGTTGCTGCCGCTGGATGGAACACAAAAAGACAATGATCGAATGTTGAGTGATTTTTTTGATAAATATCCTGCCGTCCATCATTGTATCACATTCAACTCACGCGCTTGGATAGTAGGGGAATACCTGTTGCGTCATCAAAAGAACGATGTTCAAATAATGGGTTATGACGTTGTTCACAAGAATGCAGAGTGTATCCGGCGCGGAGCAATCTCCTTTCTTATAGCCCAACATGGATTCATGCAGGGTTTTAAGGCAGTTGACGCCCTTTTCCGCTCTCTCGTACTGAAGGAAGAAATTCGCCCCATCAACTATATGCCCATAGAGTTGTTGTCGTTGGAAAACATAGATTTCTATCAGCGATCAACAATATGAGATATCTGATCGCAGGAAGCTTCGTATCAGCACTTACACAATGTTAGAAAGGCATGGATGTAATCCTGTACAATTTTTTCAACCTTCTTCGCTCAGGCGCATTTACAGATAATCAACCTTTGAAGCCTATGTCAGCTTTTAAATGGAGAAGGCTTTATCGGATAGTAGAAGTGCAAGATGTGCCTGATATTTTCCTTCATGGACTAAAGTGTCACAACGAAGGACGAGGACTCAATATACCTGCTGAAATTATAACACAGGCAGAGAGAGCCTCTCAAAATGTGAAAGACTTAGAGGGCTTTTCTTCGCGTGAGGTGAAGATGAGTTTTGGATTGCTGAATAGTCGGTATCAGAGCATACTCAATGGAGAGCGTCACAATTTCGACACTTCATTGGAGTCCATGGATTTGCTTCGCTTGTTGGTGATAAATGAACAGGACTTTCTTAATCGTGGAATAAATCTGAGAGGGATTATTTTACTTGGGCAATATCTGCGTGACAAAGGCGACCTTGTAGATTTTATAAAATTAGACAAGTGGTTGCTTCGGCTTCACCTTCAACGAATGGTGCAACTACAAGGAAGCATACTTATGTCCATCTTTGGGTTTGAGGCGGATGAACTTCCGTTTTTGCATCGTGAAGAACCACGAGCATTTAAATTGACTGTCTACAGTGTAGAGAATCTTGCCAAGGACACGGCACAAGAATGGCATTTACGTCAAACAAACACTGGATTTGTAAGCAATAATTCGGTCATCTTGCGTCGAAATCTTGGACGAAGTATCCGCTACCTTCCCTATGCGACCTTGGAAACGATATGTAGTTTTTTCAAAAATTTGGCAAAAAGCCTCAAAGAAATAGAAGAGTAGGTTATAGGAAAATTGATAAAGAGAATTTATCTTGGTTCTCTATTCCCGTAATAGAGCGCTGCGCCAATAGCCGTGCAAAACTCCGAATGTTTTGGAATGATGAAGTGTACACCATAAATTCTTTCAATGATGGGAAAAACGGTTCTGCATTGTGGCAAAAGTGTTAAGTTCCCAATTAAGACAAAATCCTTTATTCCACTTCGTAATGCGCTCAAAACAGCCGAAGATCCTATAGATTGTAGCACGAGATTGATAAGTCCAAGTGCAATGTCCTCTCGACTGGCATTAGCTTGTGCGTGTGCAAAAAGGGAGGCTGTGGCATCCATTGGAAGACCAGGGAGTGGGGTGGGTGAGATATCACCAATAAGTAGATTGATATTGGCAATGTCTCCATGATTGGCCATCTCGGCAAGTTGGGTCGCATCATCCGTTTTAAGCAACAGTCTCGATAATCCTGCCAGGGTTCCGCCACCTATTCCGATTCCACCAATATGCTCTATCTGAACGCCATCACATTGGACAATAGAAGTCCCTGTTCCCATTGAGACAACTATCATCTTGTTCAGCTTTGATTCATGTTGTGCCCCCAGTCCATCGGCAATAAACTCTTCTACTTTTGTGGTAGGTAGTCCGTAGACAGGAGAATCGATATAGGCAGAGCCAACACCTGTAAGCATGACCTGTTCTATTTCTTCAAGTTCAATATGATTGTCGTGTAGGTATTTGCCGAATGCTCCATAGAGTGAGGTGACTGGATCGGTGGCACGGATGCGGAGCGGTGAGCAGACTTCTCTGTTTTGAACACCAACAATTTTAGTTGTCGATATACCCACATCAATGCCGATGGTCGTTTTCATGTATAGTGCTTATTTTTTGTCTGCAAAGTTAATATATAAAAAGGAGAAATACAGCCATTAGAAGATAATTTAGCAAAAAACTGCAAATTAATTTCCCTATTCATCTGAAAATGAGTACCTTTGCACACCGTTTAGAAGAAGTAATATAAAGTTTAGATAACATCAACAACAGGAATGACAAAGGCAGATATCATCAACGAAATTGTTGAAAGAACTGGCGTGGGCAAAAGGGATGTTGCAGCCGTCGTCGAAGAGTTCATGTCTTGCATCAAGGAAAGCATGATGGAGCGAAAGGAAAATGTGTATCTCCGGGGGTTTGGCAGCTTTGTTGTCAAGCAACGTGCCGAGAAGACCGCACGTAACATTTCCAAGAACATAACGATATCCATTCCCGCACATAAGTTCCCGGCCTTTAAGCCGGCAAAGTCCTTCATTGAACGTATGAAGGAAATAGACTGATAATATTTCATAAATAAGATAAGTAAAACAATTTAAAATCAATTAAGCAATGCCAAACGGAAGAAAGAAAAAAGGACACAAGATGGCTACGCATAAGCGTAAGAAAAGACTGAGAAAGAATAGACATAAGAGCAAGTAAACTCGTCTGAAAAGGCTAAAGCCAAACAGTCTTTGAGTATGGGTGGTGCTTGTTGGCGTTACGTTCTATTTCTTTGGAATTTTGTCAGCAAGCCCCATCCATTCTTTTTGTATAAAACAACTTCATCAGGTAAGTAAAGAAGAAAAATGACCAGCGAAGTAATTATTGATGTTCAACCCAAAGAAATCTCTATAGCCTTACTTGAGGACAAACGGTTGGTGGAGTACCAGCGTGAACCTCGTGAAGCCAGTTTTTCTGTGGGTAACATCTATGTTGCAAAGGTAAAAAAACTGATGCCCGGTCTCAATGCCTGCTTTGTTGACGTTGGCTATGAGCGTGACGCTTTTCTTCACTATCTTGACCTTGGAAGTCAATTTAACTCCTATGCGAAATATTTGAAGCAGGTTCAGGGCGATCGCAAGCGACTTTTCCCAATAACCAAAGCCACAAGGCTTCCAGAGTTGAAAAAAGATGGTAGCATTCAGCAAACGCTGAAGGTCGGCCAAGAGGTAATCGTTCAAGTGGTCAAAGAACCCATCTCGACGAAAGGTCCCCGTCTGACGACGGAATTGTCATTTGCCGGGCGATTTCTTGTACTCATCCCATTCGGAGAAAAGGTAAGCGTTTCATCCAAAATCAAAAGTTCTGAGGAGCGTGCGCGTCTAAAGCAACTCATTCAAAGCATTAAGCCAAAGAATTTTGGTGTTATCGTGCGCACCGTAGCGCAAGGGAAACGAGTGGCAGAACTTGATGCTGAGATGAAGGTTCTTTTGCATCGATGGGAACAGACGATTACTAAGGCACAAAAAACGCAGGAGCGACCCCTGTTAGCATTTGAGGAGACGGGTAGGGCTGTAGCTATGTTGCGCGACCTATTCAATCCATCTTATGAAAACATCTATGTCAACGACGATGAGATATGTACTGCGGTCAAGCACTATGTCTCTCTCATTGCGCCAGAAAAAGAGAGTATTGTAAAAAAATATACGGGGAAAGTGCCCATTTTTGACAATTTCAATGTAACAAAGCAAATCAAGTCCAGCTTTGGCAAGACGGTGAACTATGGGCATGGGTGCTATATGATAATCGAGCATACAGAGGCTATGCATGTTGTTGATGTCAATAGTGGGAACCGCACCAAAGAGAAGGAACAAGAGCAGAATGCACTTGATACCAATCTCGGTGCGGCCGATGAGCTGGCTCGCCAACTTCGACTGCGTGATATGGGAGGAATTATCGTGGTTGATTTTATAGACATGCATCTTGCGGAGGACAGGCAAATGCTCTATGAACGCATGTGTAAGAATATGCAACAAGACCGTGCGCGGCATAATATTTTGCCACTGAGTAAGTTCGGTCTGATGCAGATCACACGACAACGTGTTCGTCCAGCAATGGATATTGATGTTGATGAAACTTGCCCGACCTGTTTTGGAACTGGAAAAATACGTTCCAGTATTCTTTTTACGGATCAGTTAGAGAGGAAAATTGACAGATTGGTCAACAAAGTTGGGGTGAAGCGATTTTATTTACATGTTCATCCTTATGTTGCTGCCTACATTAATCAAGGCTTGTTTAGCCTAAAGCTAAGGTGGCAGCTAAAGTATGGAATGGGAGTCCATGTTGTACCTTCACAGAAGTTGGCTTTCCTCCAGTACGAGTTTTATGATGGAAACCGCCAATTCATCGATATGAAAGAAGTGAACGATAAGTAAATGTTTCATTGCCTTATCTGCAGAGCAAGACGGTAAAGCGGTTAACGTAAGTGTCATTGATGCTTTGTTGGCCGCTTTTTTATGAATCGTTCTGCATTTCAATGCATTTATTCCATCCCATCCGTTGTCTATTCTTCGTGCGCATTATGACACATCATGGGTAACTAAAAAAACGTCTTATGTCAAATGGCAATTCTGTATGTTCTTTACTTGCATATCGGGCTTCTTAAATTAAGTATCGAAATTATCAAACAATAAACTTTCCATAGAATCGTTATCAATATATGACGTATCTGGAAAAATGCATACGATGCAACGTGGGTAGTAGCTCTTTAGTATGGCGGACAGGAAGAACTTTGTTCATGTTCCTGCTGATCTTATGTGCCAGTAGAGCAAATGCCCAATCGTTTACACTTCAAGGTAAGGTTTCGGACACCAATGGAAATCCAATAGAATTGGCCTCGGTGATGGTTGTTGCGCAAGGCAAGCTCGCAATGACAAATCTCAAAGGAGAATTTAGTTTGGACTTGCACAGCGCAGATAGTGTAGCGGTGCGCTTCTCCATGGTTGGCTACCGGACCAAGACGCGTATTTTGCATCATCCAAGGGGACGTCAAACGCTGATTGTGCAGCTTGCTGATGACAATACTTTAGGAGAAGTGACCGTGGAGGGGAAGAAAAAGCGACAGGGGACAACAGAGCAGCTTGACCTAAATACTTTCCAACAGGCGCCAACGGCCACGGGCAACGTTGTCGAAGATATGGTTCAGACTCAGGCTGGGGTCTCTACACACTCAGAATTGACCTCACAATATAATGTGCGAGGGGGTTCTTTCGATGAAAACTCTGTTTATATAAATGAGGTAGAAGTCTATCGTCCGTTTCTTGTTCGTAGTGGTCAGCAAGAGGGCCTATCCGTCATTAATTCAGATATGGTGTCCTCTGTTGGCTTTTCTTCAGGCGGATTTGAGGCTAAATACGGGGACAAGATGTCATCGGCACTCGACATCACCTACAAGCGCCCTACCCGAACGGAGGCTAAAGTGACTGCTTCGCTATTAGGCGCAAGTGCATATGTTGGCCTTGTGGCCAAAAATTTCACTTGGACAAACGGCCTTCGGTATAAGACCAACCGTTATGTACTTGGCTCTTTGGAAACTAATGGAGAGTATAATCCAAACTTTCTGGATTGCCAGACTTATCTTTCGTGGAAACCTACGAAACAATGGCAATTGGATTTTATAGGTAATATTTCGGAAAACCACTACAACTTTACACCTGAAGATCGCAGCACCAATTTTGGAACCATGGAAAACGTAAAAAATTTTCAGGTGTATTTCGATGGTCAAGAGAAAGACCTTTTCCGAACATTTTTTAGTTCTTTGGCACTGACTCATCAGTTGAAAGATGGGAAGACATCCCTATCGCTTATAGGTTCTGTGTTTACTACAAAAGAGCAAGAGCGATATGACATACAGGGACAATACTGGTTGACGCAAACGGAGACCTCTGAAAACCTTGGGGTAGGTACTTATATGCAGCATTCGCGTGACTATCTCAAGGCTACTGTGGGTAATGTGAAGCTTTTGGCACGCCGAGCAACAGAGCATCATGAAACTGAAGGTGCATTATTGTGGAGGATGGAACGTGTTATCGAAAACTCGGCAGAGTATGAGTATCGCGATTCAGCGGGCTATAATGTTCCCCATACAGGCAGTGATCTATACATGATATATTCGCTTCGTGCCCAAAACGAACTTCGTGCCAACCGCATCGAAGGATATTTGCAAGATAATTGGCACTTCAAAACAGGCACAGATAGTGTACCTACACTCTATACGCTGAATTATGGTGTGCGTTTTTCCCATTGGAGCTTCAATGGCGAAACGCTGCTTTCACCGCGAGTCTCACTCAATATTTTACCAGGATGGAACAGAAATTTAGCCTTCAGGTTGGCAACAGGCCTCTACTACCAAGCTCCATTTTACAAGGAACTACGCGACACGACGACTATCAATAGCGTAACTTACGCCAATCTCAACCATAAAATTCGAGCGCAGCGGTCGGTTCATTTTGTGGGGAGTATGGATTATAATTTCCGAATGTTGAATAGACCATTCAAGTTTTCCGCAGAGTTCTATTACAAAATGCTCTCACGCTTGACTCCCTATGTGGTGGATAACGTCAAGGTGACATATTTTGGAGACAAAGAGGCAACAGGGCATGCTGCAGGAATTGACTTAAAGCTATTTGGTGAATTTGTGCCAGAAACAACTTCATGGCTTACTTTCAGTTTGATGAGCACACGAATGCAACTTGACGGTAAGTCCATACCCCTTCCGACAGACCAGCGCTATGCAGTCAATCTCTTTTTTACCGACTACTTCCCAGGCACTACTAAATGGCGGATGAGCCTCCGTCTGGCTTTTGCTGATGGATTGCCTTTCTCTGCTCCCCACAAGGAGTTGGAGAACAACACTTTCCGTGCTCCAGCCTACAAGCGCGCAGACATAGGCATGAGCTATCGGCTGTTCGACAATCATAAGGGGGACAAAAAGTCTATTCTTCGTAATGTTTGGCTGGGATTGGATTGCCTTAATTTATTTGGTATCAACAATGTGAACAGCTATTACTGGATTACAGATGTGACAGGTCAGCAATATGCGGTTCCTAACTATTTGACGGGTCGCCAAATAAACGGTCGTATCACCATAGAGTTTTGATTCCATAGAGTGCAGCAAATTTTATCTTCATTTTAATGGCATCGCATGACTTCGTTTTACTCTAATCACTTATGGTGGGTTCTATAAATTAGTATTGTCAGATTTTGAGGCTCTTTTCGTGGTCAGAGCGTCAGCGAGTGAGGATGTATAGCGGTCTATACGACCGAACGAAGTGGCGATCTGAGTCGAAAAGAAGATAAAGTATAACAAAAAACAATCATTCGACATTTGTATCTTTCGTAGTAGTAATTCATAGGACTAAATTTGTTATAAGTTAACAATATTCTTGTTATTTTTTATTATAGTGAAGATGGAAAGTCACGATAGCATTTTTTATGATTCGTGATACGGCAGTTGTGCAATGGAATGCTTAGGATTATATGTGGTTATTTCTTAACAACTAAATCTCAACGAGATACTGCATTTTTACAATATCTCGTTGAGCCTGAGTTTTTAACCTAAATCGGTCATTAGATGTTCTTATGTAAAATTAGTTAGAAGTACGTTATACCCGTTGCAATAGCGTCTGTATACTAACACATTACGTAAATTTGTCTCTATTTCAAGACAAAAAAGAAGGTGAAATTTTCTAATGACCGATTTGGGTAAAACCGATACCAATGATGAAGTAATTTCTATTTTTGACTTGTGCTCAGCACATACCAACAAGAAGTGGTAAAGAAATTCCTGATGTACTTAACTTTCCAAAGCAAGTGAGGCAATAGTCGTGGGGTAAGGTGGAATTTCTGTTTGTAATGAGGATTGATGAACCAAAACTTTTTGTCTTTCACAGAGAATCTGCATTTGGTTATAAGTTTTTCAAATAACTCTATACTTGTTCTGCATTCTTTTATACTCATCAGCTCTTTTATTGTGTCTGTTTTTTCATTGAATACCTTTAGTAAAAATTTGTACAAAGGACTTGGCAGCAGATGTATAAAAGGCAAATGTGAACAAAGTTTGCTTCGGCAAATCTGCTGATGTCCTCCAAAAGGCATTTGCCATGCAGGAAACCCGACAAACAGTATACCTGCTGATTTCAGAAACATCCTTAGATGTGAGAGAAATTGCGCTTTAGTCAGAATGTGTTCTATTACATCATGTAATAGTATAACGTCATATTTATCCTCTTCGTTGGATGGGGGGGGGAAAATCTATGAAATCACAGCATACAAATGTAGCATTGCTACTAATTTCTGAAAAGTATGCCTTGGCATCTTTGATTCGGCATTCTGCAATATCTATACCTGTCACGTTGCAGCCCAACTGTGCAAAGGGAACCAAGTTTCCTCCTTCACCACACCCAACCTCCAACATGCGAATATTGGGTGTTAGCTTTATGAATGCTGATAAATAGCTGATATAAAATTCTTTCGACGTGATTTCCAAGTCATGGAAATAGATCTTTCTGTCTGTATGTCTCTTTTGCATGTGTATGATATTTTAATTAATTACTATTTTAATCCCAATTCGATCATTAGACCGATATCGTTAATAACCTGGGATGAATTTCAATTTTTCATCCCTTGTCACAGTTGTTTTCGGCATATTATTGTCATCAGTATTACGCCATAGCCTGCTATAGTATAGACATTTCCGTTGCTACTTGCTTGAAACAATTCGCAATCTTGGATGAAATCTAATGATCGAATTGGTTTTATCTGTGTAAATATTTATTTTTACATGACTTATTATTCAGCGTGAGGTTTTTCTTCAACTGGCGCTTATTTAACTGGTACAGCAAATTTATCCCCTGTTTCTTTAACTATTGCCCGACGGGTATGCTCGCTGAATCCAGGACGTTCGACACGTTCACCGAGTCCAGTCTTGGTGCGGAGGAATTTTCCGTCCTTCTCTGGTTTCACCACCATGTCGTTGTATTTCACAATAAGGTAAGTGGCTAATTGACGCCAGCGAGAAATCATCTCTGCTCCCTTCTGATTAGAATAGAGGTTGAGAAGGTTGAGTGCGGCTTGTTTGTCGGTTTGGTATAGGGATTTAGCCTTGTCCTCAATGGCTTTTTGGTTGGAAAAGTAACTGCTCTCCAAAGAGTCGCGGACGGCTTTTAAAGAAGGGAACATGAGCGAATAGCGTGGATATACCATGTTGCTCACCCAGTTACATACCCAAAAAGCATTTTTGTCGGAGAAGGTAACAGCATCAGCGCCGGGGGTATTGAAGCATTCTGGTTGTTCTGTGTTGCCACAATAGATCGGAACATATGCGACCATGTTGCCGTCATCGTTACCGAACCACAAAATGCCACCTACTTCACGCGGAAGCCAAGAACGCATCTGTGCGACATAAGAGAATCCTGTCTGCTGCGTACTTGTCGGACGTTCGTTAAAGTATTCTTTCCCATCAACCTTATAGAAGAGTGGAGTTGGACGGTAGGGTGAATCCCAAAGTCCCTGCCCGAGATCATTGTCCATTGACATAGGTGTGCCCTCGAAGTGGTCACGCATGCAGTTCATCATCTCCTGCGGGCTTATTTTATGATCGGGAACAATCCAAAGAGGCATGTCTTCGGCATTGGGATCTTTTCCTAATGCCCATGGAAGGTAACGGTCCATTCCCTTGTCGAAGTGGCGGAAGAAGCTCCACACTCGTGCATCACAAATGCGGCGACCGCTGAAGTCGGGTTTGGCGTAGGCATTCTTCCAATTGAACTCTTTGTCTTTACCTGTGAACCACCCTTTCTCGCGGGCGAAGGAAATCATATTCTTTGAGCAGATTACGTCAGTGGAATAGCTGCTTACAATTCCGATGCGGCTTTGATTAGCATGTCCAGAAATGGCATTGTCTGGGATTCGGACAGCGCACCAAACAACTTTCTGTTTCGGATCATCTCCACATCCTTGCATCTCCATAATCCAGGCCTCATTTGGGTCACAGATAGTGAACGTCTCGCCACTGCTGATGTAACCGTACTTCTCAACCAGCTGAGTCATTATCTTAATCGCCTCACGGGCGGTTTTGGCACGTTGTAGGCCAAGATACATCAGTGAGCCATAGTCGATTTGACCTTGCTTATTCACCATTTCCTCTCGTCCCCCATAGGTGGATTCGCCTATACAGAGCTGCCATTCGTTGATATTTCCGATGACGTTGTAGGTCTGTGTGGCCTCTGGGATGAAGCCATGACTTTCATGAGTATCATAATCAATAATCTCACGCATCGCTCCTTTGGAGTGTTTACCAGCCGCATAGTGGCAGAGTTTGGTGAACATGCCATAGTCATCGGCGTTGTAAGTGCAGAGCACAGAGCCGTCGGTTGTGGCTTCCTTACCCGCGATAAAATCGGTGCAAGCTGACATCTTCGCAGTCGAAGTGAGCAGCAATGTTGCTAAGAACAACAGTTGTTTTCCCTTATTCATAGTGATTAGTAATTGATAGATGTTGAATATTTTTGTTGATTACCACAATTATCCCATACTTTAACACACAGTAGTCGTTTTCGGTTCTGCTTCTTTACAGGTGTTGTACGAAGGTCACATGTCAGAATGGACGGATTTTTCTGTTGCTCAAAGAGTACAAACTGTCCGTCGAGGGTTGCAGTCCATCCAGCAGTCCCACTTTCATTGTCGGTAATGTTGAGCGTCACATGGTCGTAGGAGCGGCTTGTGACTTTGACAACTGGTGACTTGGTGTCAGCTGCAAGAAAATAGGTCATGCCCAGTTCACGCATTTTGCCTCTCACCCAACCTTTTTCAACATAGCTTCTACAATAGCGTGGGGGCGTTCCCGCTCCGGTCATAGCCACATAGAGTTTACGTGGGTCAACAGAAGAGTTTGGAATGCGAAAAGAAATAGTAGCCCAGCCCAGTAGTGGAACGTTACCCGATACGAAGCGGATACCTTGTGAAAAGGCATGGGAGATGTGAAGCACTTCAGGCTTCATCAATTGATTGACAGACAGCAGCATCTTGGGTATGTTCAGACGAATGCCGTTTGTCTGCCAATAGTTGTCACGTGTAGTCAATAAAGCATTTACTCCTGAGAGAGTTTGTCTTGGCTCAAAGGATTCTGGGACTCCAAGAACAGTGAACTCCTTAACTGTCTGATTGCCGAACACGTCGCTCACAACATATCGGAGGTGGTATTCGCGCCGTTGGTTGAAATTAATGATTCCCTTGTCTTTTCCTGTCCTTAGAAATGGCAGCCGATTGCCTGGGTCGAGGAAGGACTTCAGAAACCATGTGCGGTTTTTCATGAAATAGTCGTAGTCACCCCAAGAGTTCATCATGCGGTGCATTGATTGCGGTATTCCATTGACATCAGCTTTGAACACCAGCTTATTGTCGCAATAAAGCTGAATGTAGCGTGTGCCAAAACTGTTGTACACACCATTCATGTGATCGGCTGTGCGCACGGCAAACCCCACCTTGCCCCATGCGGAGAAATGTCCTTTGTCGAATGTAAACACTCGCGATAGGGCAGAATGCTGAAACGATCCTTCACCCTGTATGGGAAAAGCCTTAAACGCATAGACTGCTGGAGAAATGGTGTCCTTGACATATTCCCTTATGTAAGGTAATGGATCGAGCAAGTTATCTGTCTTTGTGCGATGCAACTCCAGATGAAGGTGTGGGCCTTGCGATGAGCCAGTGTTTCCGCTAAACCCAATAAACTGGCCTTTATGGACTGGCATCACTGTCGATGAAAATGAAATGTCTGCCGCATAGACTTTGTGCGCATATTGGAAGCGTTTCACGGCAGCTTCAATTTGGGGTGCGAAGTCATCAAGGTGTGCGTAAACAGAGGTGTTTCCATCGGGATGGCGCACATAGATGGCCTTTCCGAAGCCGTGTGTTCCTACTGAGACTTTGCTAATGAACCCGTCGGCCAAGGAATAGATAGGCTTCCCCGTTGCACGGTCAGTCTTTACATCTATGCCCGCATGAAAATGATTTGGCCTCGGTTCCCCAAAGTTACCTGCCAGCTCAATGGGGTAGTGCACCGGGGAGGCATAGGTAATTACGGCCAGTAAAATACTCGCAATCATTAGGCTATGAAATGGCTTTGAAGGACATATCAAGTCCTTTGACGCTGTGGGTGAGTGCACCTACAGAGATGAAATCAACCCCTTGCATGGCATAATCACGGATGGTGTCAAAGGTGATTCCGCCCGAAGATTCGACTTCATAGCGGTGGTTGATGATTTCAACAGCCGTGCGTGTGTCAGTAGGTGTGAAATTGTCCAACATGATTCGGTCAACACCACTGCGATCAAGTACCTGCTGTAGTTCGTCAAAGTTGCGCACTTCAATTTCAATCTTCAGGTCAAGCCCTTTTTCTTTGAGGTAAGAGTGGCAACGATCAATGGCTTTTTCGATTCCACCTGCAAAGTCTATATGGTTGTCTTTCAGGAGAATCATATCAAACAGCCCTATACGATGGTTCATCCCTCCACCAATTTTCACAGCTTGTTTTTCCAATACTCGGAGTCCAGGTGTGGTTTTGCGTGTGTCCAGAACGTGTGTACCCGTTCCTTTCAGTCGCTCCACATAGCGGTGGGTCATAGTTGCTATGCCACTCATGCGCTGCATGATATTCAGCATCGTGCGTTCTGTTTGGAGCAGCGATCGTACTTTCCCTGTAACAATGAATGCTATATCTCCAGGCTTAACATGGGTTCCGTCATGGATGAGGACCTCCATTTTGAGCGTGGGGTCAAAGCGCTCAAACACCTTATGTGCTATTTCTACGCCAGCAAGTATGCCTTCCTCTTTGACGAGAAGCTGACTTCTTCCTATTGCGTCTTCGGGAATACAGCAAAGCGTGGTGTGGTCTCCATCGCCTATATCCTCGGCAAAGGCCAAATCTATCACTCTATTTTCTAATTCTTCTACACTCAGCATATACTATTTATTCTTTTAAAAGTTGATTCTTATAATAGGCGTGGAGCACATTTTCTGTTGGTTCTTCCCGACAAACGATGTTACCTTCCATCCACTCCACCGCAGCCTCTTCGCCATCTAATGGCCTCGTCTCCACCACCTGGTCGCCATCAATTACACAAATCCCACAGATGATTCCACCTCTGGGAGTCTGAATCCAGTGAGAAGCTACTTTTCTCATGGTGCACTCACGGGTTTCATAAGCCGTTCTTCAGCTCTCGTCGGTCTTACTCTTGGCACATTTTGTGGTGTAGGTGCTGCTTGGTTTTGTGGCATGGATTGCTGTGGCGCGGTAGGTTGAGACACAGCTTCGTCGTTTACGGAATGTCCAGTGGCGGAGCTTTCACCAACATTTCGAATAGGCGTGTTGGGGTTCATCGGATTGGAGCTACCTTCCAGTGGGCCATCTTTATGGGGATGAATGCGTACAAGTTTTATATTCTCGGCAAAGAAAAGCGTCAGCGTCGTCGTTGGAGGGGGTGCATTGCGTCCTAACAGAAAAAATCCACGGATCCTCTTAATGCCAACACTGTCACCATCCTCAACGCTCATGGATTGCCTCATGTCGCTCGCTACTTGTTGCACCTGTTGCACGGTACTGTCGTTGGAAAATGTAACGATAAGTCCCACTGTCAAATCACGCATGCCTTCTTGCAGAATAAATTGCGTGTCATAACTTAAAACCAAACGGTCACCCTTGTGGTAGGCGGTGTCTACTTTTATTTCAAATGTGTATTTGTTGTATGGTGCGAAAGTATTCAGCATTATTGTCTTACGCCCAGACCAAACATCGGTTGTGTCGCCTCGTGATGCTATAGTCCCGTATTGGCTTAGTTCTGCATCGGAAACACCTAAGGCACGTGCCTCTTCCCCCATTCGGTCTGCGAGATTTTCATAAATGCTTTGCATCCGCTCGGTGTGCCGCATGTAATAGTACATCGAGCGGTTGAACTCTTCTTCATTTACTCCATGCTTCTTCAACACTGACAGCTGCCACACCTTCCGCTGCATATCGCTCACGTTTTCGCTTTGAGCCATAGATATGGCTAAATGGTAATCGTAGAGAATGTCCTCCATCTCAGATGGTTGAATATAGTCTGACGGAACTGTGGGCTTGCATCCTGTGAGAAACAAAAATGCGAGCATGGAGATAAAGCATCTATGGAAGACGGTTGTCCGCATCAAGTTCTTTACGATAAAAAATCAAAAACAACAATACACCAACGCTGATACAAGCGTCGGCGAAATTAAATACTGCAGAGAAAAAGACGAAAGGCTCTCCCCCCACAAGCGGGAACCATGAGGGGAAGATACCATGAAAGAGCGGAAAGTAGAACATGTCAACAACTCGCCCCATAAGCATTGGCGCATAGCCTTCTCCCCATGCCACAAGATGGGACGGCTCCCCGTAGGGCACTGATTCTGTGAAGAATTGACCATAGAAAAGGGAGTCAAATATATTCCCTGCAGCTCCGGCACAAATCATCGTTAAGATGATAATGAATCCCAAAGGCCGGCCTTGTTGAATTTTTTTTGCAATGTACCAGCAGAGTAAGGATACGGCGGTGATTCGGAAGAGACTAAGCAGAAGTTTGCTTCCAATCTCCATTCCAAAAGCCATACCTTTATTTTCGATGAAGTCTATTCTGAACCAATCGAACACGATGATTTGCTCGCCAAGCGACATGTTAAGCTTGACAGCAAATTTTATGCATTGGTCAATGACAATGAGCAAAATACCCACTGCCAGAGCTATCCATGCGTTTCGTTTCACACTTTAATGATCTTTGTAGTTCTGTTTTGACTGCACGCTGAGCGTTGCATGAGGTACAGCACGCAGCCGTTCCTTGGGTATCAACTCCCCAGTGATACGGTCGATACCATACGTTTTGTTGTCGATACGCAGCAAAGCAGCTTGTAACCCCTGAATAAATTTCTGCTGGCGTAGAGCCATGTGCACCAGTTCCTCTTTGGTCTGAGAGCTGCTGCCTTCCTCCAAAGTCTTGTAGGTTGGCGAAGTATCATCGACATCGTTGGTATCCTGATTGGTGAGAACTTTCATGGTCTCGGCGTAATCGGCCTTTACCGTTTCCAAGCGACTCAGGACAATGGCGCGGAACTCTTCCAGCTCCGCGTCGCTATAACGTCTTTTGATAGTATCCATTTCTATTTTGTGGAGGCTCTTATGCCTTCGTAATCTCAATATGTGTAGAGAAGTCACCTAAGTCAATCTCATTTCCACTGGTAGGTTTGATGACTATCTCATCAGCCAGCACCTGCTGGCGAACAAGGGCACCAAAGCTTTCCAGTGCATCGTTGATCTCTTTTCGGGGATCAATGCAAACAATAATGCGGTCTGTTATCTCCAGTCCGCTCTCCTTACGAATGTTCTGAATGCGATTTATCAGCTCACGAGCCATTCCCTCCCGACGTAGCTCGTCTGTAAGCTCTACCTCCAACGCCACGGTAAGGTTGCCCTCATTGCTTACAAGCCATCCCGGCATGTCCTCTGATATAATCTCAACATCTGCAGCCTCAACACAAATGGGTTTTCCTTCTATATTGAAATCTATATGTCCAACATGCTCCAGTTGGGCAATCTCAGCCTGAGATAGAGAGTTAATTTTTGCGGCAACACCTTTCATGAGCTTGCCAAACTTCTTGCCCATAACGCGGAAATTGCACTTTACCTTCTTGACCAAAAGCCCCTCTCCCTCAACGAATTTCAACTCTTTCACGTTTACCTCATTCTTGATGAGCTGGGCTACGGCTTCAATATGGTGACGTTGCTCATCATCAATGGGTGGTATCATAATCTGAGCGAGTGGTTGACGCACTTTGATGTTAACCTTGCGACGCAGAGCGAGTACCATGGATGTTATTTTCTGAGCCAGACTCATGCGAGTTTCCAAATCCGTATCAATCAACTCTTGGTCTGATTTTGGCCAGCAGTCAAGGTGTATGCTCTCCAATCGGCCTCCAAGGTCATGGTACAACTCATCGGTAACAAATGGTGCAAACGGTGCAAGCAAGTGAGCTACGGTCATCAGACAGGTGTAGAGCGTGTCATAAGCGGAAAGCTTATCGTCGCTCATGTCCTTTCCCCAGAAGCGTTTGCGATTCAGACGTACATACCAGTTAGACAACTCATCGTTAACAAATTGCTCTATCAGTCGGCCAGCACGTGTCGGGTCGTAGTCATTAAGTTCCTTACTGACAGATTTCACGAGAGAGTTAAGGCGTGAGATAATCCAGCGGTCTATCTCTGGGGTATCTTTACTTGGTTGCAACTGCCTTGCCTTATAGCCATCTACGTTGGCGTATAGTGCAAAGAAACTGTATGTGTTGTATAGCGTTCCGAAGAATTTTCTGCGGCACTCGTCGACACCATTTTCATCGAACTTGAGGTTGTCCCAAGGTTCGGAGTTCGTCATCATATAGTAACGGACGGCATCGGCACCATACTTCTCTATCATTTCAAAAGGCGGTACGACATTGCCGACGTGCTTCGACATCTTGTTGCCTTTGGCATCAAGCACGAGTCCTGTAGAGATGACGTTGCGGAAAGCCACACTGTCAAACACCATAGTTCCGATGGCATGAAGCGTGAAGAACCAGCCGCGTGTCTGGTCTACACCCTCATTAATAAACTCAGCAGGGAAAAAAGCAGGTGGCACAGGCGTGCCCTCGTAGCGAGAATGAACGAGCTGGTCACGATACTTGGCTTCATCAATGCCCTTAGCAGCCAGTTTCTCTGCATTCAATGCACCTTCGAAAGGATAATGGAGCTGTGCGTAGGGCATGGAGCCGCTATCAAACCATACGTCGATAAGGTCGCTTTCCCGTCGCATGGGCTTACCCTCATCGCTCACAAGTATTATGTCGTCCACATAGGGACGGTGTAAGTCAATGCGGTTGTAGTTTTCCTGTGAATAGTCGCCCACAACAAAACCGCGCTCCTTGAGCGGATTATTCTTCATTATGCCAGCAGCGACGGCTTTTTCTATCTCTGCATAAAGTTCCTCGACGGAGCCGATGCACTTCTCATTTCGATTCTCGTCACGCCAAATCGGAAGCGGTGTCCCCCAAAATCTGGAACGCGAGAGATTCCAGTCGTTAAGATTCTCCAGCCAGTTGCCAAAGCGACCTGAACCAGTTGAGGCTGGTTTCCAATTGATAGTCTTGTTCAATTCCACCATTCTGTCCTTGTCCAGCGTGTCGCGGATGAACCAGCTGTCAAGAGGATAGTAAAGGATGGGTTTGTCCGTGCGCCAGCAGTGCGGATAGTTGTGGGTAAATTTCTCTATCTTATAGGCCGAACCCTCCATCTTCATTTCAAGACTAATGATGATGTTGAGGTCATCGGCTTTCTCGGAAGCCTCCTTGTCCCATTTGCCGTTTTTGTTGAAGCGGGGGTCATAGGCGTTCTTTACATAATTGCCCTCGTGATGGCCGTAGGCCGCCTTGTCAACGCAATGGTCAACAAAGTGACTGTCAAGTTCCTCTATGGTGTAGTATTTGCCCTGTAAGTCCACCATGGGACGTGTCTCTCCCTGCTTATTAACAAGGTAGAGGCCAGGTATACCTGCGTCGCGACAAACTTTGGCATCGTCAGCACCAAACGTAGGAGCTGTATGAACAATGCCCGTACCGTCTTCGGTTGTAACGTAGTCACCAGGGATAACCACGAAGGCTTCTGAGGACATTTCTACAAATCTCTCCTTACCATTCTCCCCTGTGAACACTTTTCCAGGGTTGGCAGCAGCATAGGCCTTCACCCGTTCTGTAGCGTAATCATTGAGCTTCTCAGTTGGCTTTACCCACGGCATGAGCTGTTGGTAACGCATACCAACAAGGTCGCTGCCTTTCATGCGATCGATTATCCGGTAAGGGACAACCTTGTCGCCATGGTGGAATGAAGGCATTTCTGCCCCATCTGCGATTTCACCTTCTGGTTTCAGATAGGCTGCAATACGCGACTCGGCAATCACTGCGGTGATTTTCTCTGTTGTATAGGGGTTGTAGGTCTCTACAGCCACATAGTCTATGCGAGGGCCAACGCAGAGTGCCACGTTAGAGGGGAGTGTCCATGGGGTGGTTGTCCATGCAAGGAACACGGCCTTCCCCCATTTTGTCCATTCTTCCTTCGGTTCACAGATGGTGAATTGTGCCGTCACAGAGGTGTCCTTCACATCGCGGTAGCACCCTGGAAGATTCAGCTCATGGCTCGAAAGTCCGGTGCCTGCAGCTGGAGAGTAGGGCTGGATGGTGTAACCTTTGTACAGGCGGTTCTTGTTGTAGAGCTGCTTCAGCAGCCACCACAGTGACTCTATATACTTATTGTCGCAGGTCACATAGGGGTGTTCCAAATCGACAAAATAGCCCATCTCCTTGGTTAGCTTGCTCCATTCTGCTGTAAATTTCAACACGTCAGCGCGGCAGTGGCGGTTGTAATCTTCAGTCGAAATATATTTCTTAGAGGCCTTATTGTCTATGTCTTTTTTCGTGATCCCCAATTCTTTCTCTACATTCAGCTCCACAGGCAGACCATGGGTGTCCCATCCGGCCTTACGGCGAACTTGATACCCACACATAGTCTTGTATCTGTTGAATGTATCTTTGATGGATCGTCCCAGAACGTGATGGATGCCAGGGTGTCCGTTTGCTGAAGGGGGACCTTCAAAGAAAATGAATTTAGGCTTTCCTTCGCGCTCATCGATACTTTTATGGAAAATATCATTCTTTTCCCATGCCTCAAGCACTCGTCTGTTGATACCCACAAGGTCTAAACCTTTGTATTCTGGAAATCTCTTTGTCATAAGCCTGTCTTTGTCTTACTTACCTGTATCTTATTTGAAGCGCAAATTTACACATTTTCCAGCAAACAGCCAAACAATCCTGTACAAAAAACTTTTGCTTACCTCGTGGGTATAAGCTTCCAGAGTCACGTGGGTATAAGCTAAGTTTTTCGTTAGAGCATGGCTGGTGTCTTTTGAGGGTATCAAGTCCATGATTTGAAGTTTTCTGTGCTAAATAAATCAAGATTTTTTACTTCTATCCTTCAACGAAGAATCTAATTGTTCTTGATTGGAAATTAAGAAGAAATGAACTGATAATTAAATAGTTGCAATATGACCTGAATTGAATGATAATATCGGCTTATTTACGTAGCAAAAGAGGCCGTATTGTTGCCCCATACAGGCTCTATTGCATCACAAAGTCAATAATGTCGTGGAACAACGTATGTTCTCATGCTCTCATGTAAGTTTTTTTGTACACAAAAATATATCGTGAATAAGCCTGTAGTCCAAGTGGTTGAATAAAATTCCGCCAACGATTTGTGGCTGAATCGTTGGCGGAAAATGGCATAATGTATGGGAAAGCTCTATCCTTTGCAGTTCCAGGGCTTCAACTCCTTAAAGAAGTCGTGTCCTTTATCATCGACGAGAATAAAGGCGGGGAAGTCCTTGACGGTGATTTTCCAAATGGCTTCCATGCCAAGTTCGGGATAAGCCACACAGTCTATGCTGGTGATGCACTCTTTGGAGAGCACAGCTGCCACTCCGCCAATGGTGCCGAGATAGAATCCTCCATGTTCTTTGCAAGCCTTCGTCACCACGTCTGTGCGATTGCCTTTGGCTATCATGACGAGGGAGCCACCATGCTCTTGGAACTCTTCCACATACGGATCCATGCGGTTAGCAGTCGTGGGACCCATCGAACCACAGGGGTAGCCTTTTGGAGTCTTGGCCGGGCCGGCATAGAGGATGGGGTGATCCTTGAAGTATTGAGGCAGCTCTTCGCCACGGTCGAGTGCAGCTTTCAAGCGGGCATGGGCTATGTCGCGTGCCACGATAATCGTTCCGTTGAGGCTTACTCTGGTGCTAACAGGATATTTTGTAAGTTCCTTGCGCACGGCATCAATACCTTTGTCAAGGTCGATTACAATACCTTTCCCTCCTTCTCCTGGATTGCGTAGCTCCTCGGGAATCAGTTCTGTGGGATTGTCGTCCATCTTCTCCAACCAAATACCATCGGCGTTGATTTTCGCTTTGATGTTGCGGTCGGCTGAACAGCTGACTCCCATACCAATCGGACAACTTGCACCATGACGTGGCAGACGGATGACGCGAATGTCGTGGGCGAGATATTTGCCTCCGAACTGTGCGCCAAGGCCTATCTTATGTGCCTCCTTGAGGAGCTTCTCCTCCAAATCAATGTCTCGGAAAGCGCGCCCAGTCTCGTCTCCTGTCGTAGGCAGACCGTCGTAATATTTGATACTTCCGAGCTTCACCGTAAGGAGATTCTTCTCTGCCGATGTGCCGCCGATGACAAAGCATATATGGTAGGGCGGGCAGGCTGCTGTGCCAAGGCTTTTCATTTTTTCCACCAAGAATGGCAAGAGTGTACCCTCGTTCTGAATAGTAGCCTTGGTCATAGGGTAAAAGTAGGTCTTGTTGGCTGAGCCACCGCCTTTGGCAACCATGATGAAACGATACTCGTCACCTTCCACGGCCTCGATATCAATCTGCGCGGGAAGGTTGCAGCGGGTATTTACTTCATCGTACATAGTGAGCGGGGCGTTCTGCGAGTAGCGCAGGTTGTCCTGCGTATAGGTGTTGTAAACACCACGGGAAAGTGCTTCCTCGTCTTCAAACCCGGTCCATACCTGTTGTCCCTTCTCACCGTGGATGATGGCTGTGCCTGTGTCCTGACAAAATGGAAGCACGCCTTTGACCGCAGTCTCAGCGTTGCGGAGGAACTGGAGAGCAACATACTTGTCATTCTCCGAAGCCTCAGGGTCTGAAAGAATCTTGGCTACTTGCTCATTGTGCGCACGACGGAGCATGAATTCACAGTCGTGAAAAGCCTGTTGAGCAAGAAGCGTCAGGGCTTCTTTAGACACCTTCAGTATTTTCTTGCCTTCAAATTCGCCCACGGAAACACCTTCCTTAGAAAGTAGTCGGTACTCCGTGTCGTCTTTGCCCAACTGAAACATGGGCGCATACTTGAAATCTGGTTCTTTTGCCATAATTGTTTTATAAATGTTTTTGTGCAATACAATCTTTTCCTTTTCCCGTTCAAGCTGTTCCATAACGGGACAACCTGAACGCACTGGTCTTTTAATAGCCGAAAATTTCCTCCGTGGATAGGCGGTGTATAGGCCCTATCTTCTCCAAAAGGTTCATGTCCAGCTCTTTCTCGTTGCCAAGAATGATGTATTTGTAAGTCTTGTCTGCCATATATTCGTGTTCAAAATCCACCAAGTCTTTGAGAGTAAGTTTGGGAAGCGTCTCATAAATGGTCTTGCGGATGTCATAGTTGAGTCCTCGTTTCTGATTGTACCAATAGCTGGTGAGTACTCCAAACTTTGTGGTTCGAGCCGATGCGATGCTCTTCATCAAGCTCTGGCGTGCAACCTCAACAGCAGCCTCGCGCTGAGGCATCGAGTCGAGCAGGTTGTTAAATTGTCGGATGCAATCGCCCATCTTGTCGTTTTGGGTGACGATATAAGTATAGTAGTACTCTGGGTCATCCAAACGAGAGGGGGATGCGTAGTGAGCCGCTGCACTATAAGCCAATCCGCGAGCCTCACGCAGTTCCTGAAAAACGATGGCATTCATTGAGCCTCCAAAATATTCATTGAACAATGCAATGATAGGGGCTCGTTCCGGAGTCCATCTTTGGTTCTCATTGTGAAGTTGCACCATATAAATGTTTTTGGCATCATAAGGAGCAATGAGCACTTCGTTTTGTGGAGTTGGCTGTATGACATACGGACGGACAAGTCGCTTCATCTTAAACTTGGGACCATCGCTGTTGTATAGCTTCAATTTGTCTATCTGTACACTTAACTTATTGAGAGTAACGGGACCGTAATAGAGAACATTCGGCATCTGGGTGTAAATTGATTTGGTGTACTCCAGTGCCTGCTGGGCAGTCATTTTCTGAAGTTCACCCACAGCTACCGTGTTGCGGTTGTTGTTGTATGGCCCATACGTTCCATAATTGAAAAGTGCCTTGAAATTGGCTTCCTGATTTGTTTTGTTGTCGTTACGTGACTTCTGAACAAGGGAGACGTAGTTCTTCCATGCTTCCTCATTGGGTTGTGCATTGTCGATTAGGTCTTTCACAATGTTGAGAGCGGGGACCATATTCTCACTCAGTCCCTGAAGCGTAATGACGAGCTCGTCGTCGGACTGGCTAATATTGTAATCGCAAGCGAGCTTGTAGAGTTGTTGCTTGATTTGCTCGTTGGACAGGTTCTTGGTCCCTACATAATCCAGATATTCAAAAGCAAAGTCGTACATTGGATTGGTCTCTGTGCCAAGTCCTGGGTAACGGAATTGAAGTGTAAAGAGTCCATTGTCTGTGTTCCGTTTATAGAGAACAGGCGTTTTCTTCTTAGTTGTGGCCTTCTCAAGGTCCTTGTTATAATCAACGAAGACAGGCTGAATGGGTTTGGGCTTTGAATTAACCACTGACAGAAGGAAATCTGACTGCTTGTCATTGTTGGTCGGGATAGGTGTGATGGCCGGCTTCTCCACTTTGGCAATAGTGGTGTCGTTGCCCTGTTCCTTGTAAACGCAAACATAGTTGTCATTTAGGTATTTATTGGCAAAGGTGACGATTTCCGCCTTGGTCATTTTACTAATACGGTCAATCCGTTGTACTTCTCGAGCCCAATCCTGTCGGTTGATGAATGCATCGACAAAAGCGTTGGCACGGAACTGGTTACTCTCCAATTGCTGGTAGAAATCACGTTTCATATTGTTGACGACAGAGGGCAAAAGGTCATCGGGGAACTCACCGCGCTTGAGCTTGTTAATCTCATTGAGGAGAAGCTGGCGTAACTCGGGAAGCGTTTGGCCCTCCTTGGGCACACCGCCAGCAATGAACATAGAGTACTCGTTCATCTTGTTGACACCTGCAAATGCACCCAAAGCTTTCATCTGCTGGTTAATGTCGAGGTCAATAAGCCCGGCACGACCATTGTTGAGCAGATTGCCAATAATCTCAATGGTATCGCTCGCAAGGGAGCGAGCCTCAGGAAAGCGCCATCCGAGATACACCATTGCCTGCTCTTGCCCGACAACTGTGGTGTCTTGTGGAGACGTGATGGGTGCCATTGGGGCGTATTGCGGGCTGGTGAGGTTCTTGCTTGGCTTCCATTGGCCAAAATAGTGGTCTATTTTAGCAATTACCTCATCTGGATTGAAATCTCCAGCCATACAAATGGCCACGTTGTTGGGAACATAATAGTGCTTGAAATAATTCTTAATGTTGGTGATGGAAGGATTTTTCAGATGCTCTCCTCGTCCGATGGTTGTCTGCGTACCATAGGGATGGGTGGGAAATAGTTTAGCCATAAGAGCTGTGAAGAGTTTGTTGCCATCTTGAGAAAGCCCCATATTGTATTCTTCATAAACAGCCTCCAACTCTGTGTGAAAACCGCGGATGACCATGTTTTGGAAACGGTCACTCTCCACCTTGAGCCAGTTGTCTACCTCATTGCTCGGGATATTTTCCACATAGCAGGTGACATCGTTGCTGGTGTAGGCGTTAGTTCCCTCGGCACCGATACTTGACATCATCTTGTCGTATTCGTTAGGTATGTTGTATCGGGCTGCGAGTTGAGACAGCGAGTCTATAGCATGGTAGCAAGCCTTTCGCTGCGCTGGGTCTTTCAGCGTTCGGTAGTATTCGTAGCGTGCCTCTATTGAGTCAAGATAAGGACGTTCGGCATCCAAGTCTGATGTGCCGAAATGAGTCGTCCCTTTGAACATCAAGTGCTCAAGGTAATGAGCTAAGCCTGTCGTCTCAGGAGGATCATTGCGTGATCCGGTCCGTACAGCGATGTATGTCTGAATACGGGGCTTCTCCTTGTTGACGCTGAGATAAACAGTCAGTCCGTTTTTCAACGTGTAAATGCGGGTGTGCATCGGATCGTTGGGTACGCTTTTGTATGTGTAACTCTGCGGCGATGCCGTCGTCGCCAGTGTCAGCAGCCCCAAGGTAAGTATGGAACTGCCCATACGTTTGATTGCTTTGCTAAAGATCATAGGTGTATTGCTTTTAAAGATGAGTAGCTTGTCTTTTTTCTATTTAAGTCGGTGTACCATGAAAATCTTACGTGATCAAATTTGCTTTGTGACGAGATATCATAAGGCATTGACACCTTCGTAATCCACTTCATGATCGAGCTGATCGATGAACTTCTCATACATCTCACGCTCCACGTCGCCCATGGAATATTCTTTTTCAGCGTCTTTCTTGATTTCTGCTATCCAAGCCCTGCGTGCTTCCACATAGTCTTTTCTGATGCGCTTGTCGTCTGATTCTGAAATTTCCTTGATTCCATAGTAGTCAAGAATCAGGCGGTAGGTCCATGTCCATTGGTAGACACGGTAATTACGGTTGATTTGCTCAAATCGTTCGATTACATCCTGAATGGTGTCGAGCGTACCATCCTTGATATCTTCTATGAGTCGCCGCTCTTCAGTGGCAGGCAACAGTAATCCACTGAGGTCGTTCCATCTGCCCAGTCCTGTGTCGGTTTCGGGCTTTCCAAAAAAGCCCCATTTATGAGCACGCTTTAAGACCGCTCCCATATATATTCTTAAAGCAATGTCGTAGTACTTGATTCCTTTTTTCAAAGAGGAGGCATTGATGACATATTCGTGATAGTTGTAAGACGTAACGTCATCCCCCGAAGCAAGGCGCAGGTTTTCAAGAATACGCTTTCCTCGCAATATCTCTCCTACAGAGAATGGCGAAAGCCAATCGAAATTGACGATACTCTTGTGGCATTTCGGTGGACGAATGTCGCGTTTTGGCCACTTTCGAATGTCACGGTACAGCCCAACCGTCGTAATGTTGCGTCCTGGGGACAGCGTCATTTTGTCACCATAGGCAATAAGGTAGGAGAAAGGCAAAGCCTGCGTGTTGGGGTGGTGCATCAATTTACCGAAACAGACGGAGAAAGAACCAATGGTAGCAGGCATGAGCAAGTAGGCACCACTCGCCGTCTTCGTCCCCCTTTCGAGTACACCCCAGTGAATTGGCCCCATCTTGTAAGCGTGGTTAGAGAAATTGGTAGCCGACCCCGCGTTGTAGAATGAGAACATTGATCCGATCAACAGACTACTCTTATGGTGTGATGCCGAAAAAGGACCACAGAAAGCTGCGCATGCTTCGCCGTTGCTCATGTAGCTGTTGGCAAAGAAAACGCTCTGAGAAGCTGTGAATCCATTGCTGAGCTGACATGCCTCACCTACGAAACAGTCTTGAATCTTGACGCTATTGAATATGGAGCTTCCATCGGCAATGATACTGTTCTCGGCAATGACTCCCGTTCCAATGAACACTGGAGCGTTGGCAGAGGATAGAATTGTACAGTCACTGAGCCTTGCCGCACCACTGATTTCGCAATCGTCGTCTACTATAGTATTGGTTAACTCTTTAGTATTGATGATTTTCACACCGTTGCCGATACTCCCCCGTTCGGGAGCTGTCCGTTCAATTTCCTCGTCAACGAGTCTGCGGATGGCATCCTTGAGGGCATGGTCAGTGAAGTGTTTCACCATGAAGGCGGCAAATTGACTATTCAAATCATGGAAGAGTATGACGTTGCCATCGCCCACTTCGTTCAGTACCGCTATGAGATTCCCCTCTCCAAATGAAGTGCCATCGGTCGTCTCCATTTGTGAGATGTTTGCGATGTAACAGTCATTGCCGATAGTGTAATTGTTGATGTAGTTTCCGACTTTCTCAATCAGGCAATTATCACCCACTGACACATTGCGTAGCGTGGCATCGTTAATCCCGGAATGCTTCTCGAATCCCGTAGTGATTTCAATGCTTTTCTCTACTTTTCCAAGCAGAATGTCGCCATAGAACATCACACGGTGGTAGAACTTGGGAGTCCATCCCTCTTTGGCAACCTTCACTCGTTGCCAGTCTTCCGCCCAGCAACTGTTTGCTTCTAAGGTGACGATCTCCTCTGTGGTCAATTTTCTGTATTCCATAAGATAATAGGATTAGTCCTCTGTTGGGTAGAGGAAGTCATTGTAAGGATATTTTTGAACGTGCAATTCTCGCACGCGCTTGTAAAGCACTTCACGCATTTCGTCGATGTTCTCTCTCTTCTTTGCACTAATGAATAGGCAACTGTCCCCGAGCTTAGCCATCCATGTACGGCGCAGATCGTCGAGGGTGATATTCTCGCGTGTGGTTGGGGTGAGGTCGTCCTCCTCTTTTTCCACCCAGTGGTAGTTGTCTATTTTGTTAAAGATGATCATCATGGGTTTATCGCTTGCCCCTAATTCCTGGAGCGTTGAATTGACTACTTCTATTTGTTCCTCAAAGTCCGGATGCGAAATGTCCACAACATGTACCAATAAGTCGGCTTCACGCACCTCATCGAGCGTGGACTTAAACGAGTCGACCAAGTCTGTGGGCAACTTGCGAATAAATCCGACCGTGTCAGCGAGCAGGAAAGGGAGGTTCTCTATGACTACTTTGCGCACAGTTGTATCGAGTGTGGCAAAGAGTTTGTTCTCAGCAAAGACCTCGCTTTTTGCCAGAAGATTCATGATGGTAGACTTTCCGACGTTCGTGTATCCCACAAGGGCCACACGTATTAGTCTTCCTCTATTCTTGCGTTGCGTTGTCTTTTGCTTTTCAATCTCCGCCAATCGTTGCTTCAGGAGGGTGATGCGTTGTAGGATGATACGTCTATCCATCTCCAACTGCGTCTCGCCAGGACCGCGTAATCCCACACTTCCTTTGCCACCGCCGCTACCAGAGCCGCCACCCTGTCGTTCCAGGTGTGTCCAAAGGCGTTGGAGTCGTGGCAACATATAGCGGTATTGTGCCAACTCGACCTGTGTTTTGGCGTTGGCTGTTTGTGCACGCATGGCAAATATGTCGAGGATGAGGCTTGTGCGGTCGAGAATCTTTACGCCCAGCTCTTTTTCAATGTTGCGGATTTGGCGCGCGGACAACTCGTCATCAAAGATGACCATGCCCACGGGATCCTCGTCCTCTTCCCTTTCCTTGATGTATTCTTTGATTTCCTCGAGCTTTCCTTTGCCTACATAAGATGTCTGGTTTGGGCCACCCACACGCTGAGTGAACCGCTTCACCGTGATAGCACCAGCCGTGTCGGCCAAAAATTCCAGCTCGTCAAGATATTCTTTAGTCTTAGCCTCATCCTGCTCTTTTGTTATCAGTCCTACCAGAATGGCAGTTTCGGCCTTGGCCTCGGATATGACAAATTCCTTCATTCAGTTTTTCACTGTTTGTATGTTCGTGCAAAGTTACTAAAAACTTGAGATGTAAATCCATTTTCGCAGTTCTTTTCTTCTCGCCTCTGTTATTTTTTATGAAATAGTTGAAGGCAGAAGATGCTGTTCGTACATTTTGTTGTACTTTTGCGGTGACAAAAAATTGACTTTCTGCTCAGCAAAACAGACATTATGAGATTGATTATAGAGAGCGATTACAAGCATCTGTCCGCATGGGCAGCCAACCATGTGGTGGAGCGTATCAACACGTTTGCTCCAACAGAGGAGCATCCTTTCGTGCTCGGCCTCCCAACAGGCTCGTCTCCAGAGGGTATGTATGCCGAACTGATTAATGCCTATGAATCAGGACGTGTGTCTTTTCGTCATGTCATAACGTTCAATATGGACGAGTATGTAGGCCTTCCAGAAAATCACCCACAGAGCTATCACTCGTTTATGCGACGCCATTTGTTCGACCACATAGATATATTGCCAGACAATATTCATATCCTCAACGGCAATGCGGAAGATCTTGAGGCAGAGTGTGAGCAGTATGAGAGAACCATAAAGTCCGTTGGTGGCATTGACCTGTTTGTCGGTGGTATTGGCCCTGACGGTCATATAGCCTTCAACGAGCCGTGTTCAAGTCTCACGAGCCGCACTCGGCAGAAGACGCTCACTACCGACACCATCATTGCCAACTCCCGTTTCTTTGATAATGACGTGGAGAAGGTGCCCCGTTACGCCTTGACTGTTGGTGTTGGCACTGTTTTGGATGCTCGCGAGGTAATGATTCTCGTCAACGGACATCACAAATCGCGTGCTCTCCAAGCTGCTGTTGAGGGACCAGTGACCCAAATGTGGACTATATCTGCATTGCAAATGCACCAGCATGGGATTATTGTGACTGACGAGGCTGCCTGTGACGAGTTGAAAGTGGCTACTTATCGTTATTTCAAGGACATAGAGAAAAACAATCATCTTAATCCTTCCTATGGTTCATGAGATTATGCCACATTGTTAAAACGTAGCATCTCGCAGATTGAAGGAATGGCTAAAATGATATAAACAAATAGAGAAAGGGAACAGACATGAGACTGAATCTAACCTCACAGATTGCATTCAACAAGGTGCCGGAGGAGTTTTACCATCCCCGTTCGGCGGTAGAACGCTCAGAGCTGACGCGACGTGAGAAGATTCCTGCGGATATTTTCCCAAAGGTCGAGGAAGGTGCGCAGGCTGTTGTCGATGTGATCGAGAAGGCTATCAAGCAGAAGGACAGCGAGGGTCGGATGTGCGTGCTTGGTTTGGGTACAGGTACTTCACTCACCCCCATCTATGAAGAGATGGTCAAGCGTTATGAGTCAGGGCAGCTAAGTTTTCATAATGTCATTGTCTTCAATGCTTATGAATACTATCCGTTGAAGCCTGACGACAAGAATAGCTGCATTCAGCAACTTCGTTCTCGTTTGTTGGACAAGGTAGACATAGCTCCACAGAACATTTTCTCACCCGACTCAACCATCAACCAAAATTTTGTACTCAACTATTGCCGGCAGTATGAGGAGCGCATCAACTCCTGTGGCGGTATCGATCTGATGCTTTTAGGCATCGGCCGAATGGGAAATATTGCCACCAACGAGCCAGGCTCTTCGGTGACATCCACCTCACGGTTGATACTTCTCGACCCTGTGGCACGCGAAGAAATGTCGATGAGCTTTGCATCTCAAGACTTGGTTCCGCCTTGTTGTATTACCATGGGAATTGCCACGATTCTCAAGGCGCGCAAAATTTTCCTTACGGCCTGGGGTGAGGGTAAGGCCGATATTATCCAGAAAACTGTGGAGGAGCGCATAAGTGATTCCATTCCAGCCTCTTTCCTTCAGACTCATAATGACGTCCGATTCGTAATGGATCTTGCGGCAGCATCGAAACTGACACGTATAGTACACCCGTGGTTGGTCACCTCCTGCGAGTGGAACGACAAACTCGTCCGTTCAGCACTCGTTTGGCTATGCCAAAAGATAAAGAAGCCTATCTTGAAACTCACCAACAAGGATTATAATGAAAACGGCCTGTCCGAGCTTCTGGCACTCTACGGCTCGGCTTATAATGCCAATATCAAGATATTTAATGATTTACAGCATACCATAACAGGCTGGCCGGGCGGCAAACCTAATGCCGATGATAGCAATCGCCCCGAGCGAGCATTGCCTTATCCCAAGCGTGTGGTCGTGTTCTCGCCCCATCCCGATGACGATGTGATTTCCATGGGGGGTACAATTCGTCGTCTCGTTCAGCAGAATCACGATGTGCATGTAGTCTATGAGACTTCGGGCAATATTGCAGTTGGTGATGAGGAGGTGACGCGGTTCATGCATTTCATCAACGGTTTCAACCAATTGTTCGACCAAAACAAAGATGAGGTAATCAAAGACAAATATCAGGAAATCAAGAATTTCCTCGCCAATAAGAACGATGGCGATGTGGATACGCGCGATGTGCTGACTATCAAGGGGTTGATACGTCGTGGTGAGGCGCGCACAGCATGCACCTATAACCACATCCCTCTCGACCATGTACATTTCCTTGACCTACCGTTTTACGAGTCGGGCCGGGTTGAAAAATTCCCCATGACAGAGAAGGATGTTGATATTGTCCGCGATCTTCTACGTAAGATTCAGCCACACCAGATTTATGTGGCTGGAGATTTGGCCGATCCTCACGGCACCCACCGCAAGTGTACCGATGCCGTCTTGGCCGCTATTGATCTTGAAAAGCATGAGGGAGCGGCTTGGTTGAATGATTGTCGTATTTGGATGTACCGTGGTGCATGGGCTGAATGGGAAATTGAGAACATTGAGATGTGTGTTCCGATGAGTCCAGAGGAACTTCGTGCCAAGCGCAACGCCATACTGAAACACCAGAGTCAAATGGAGAGCGCACCTTATCTTGGCAATGATGAGCGTCTGTTCTGGCAACGCGCGGAAGACCGCAACCACGCTACGGCAAAACTTTACGACAGTCTCGGTCTGGCTTGCTACGAGGCCATGGAGGCTTTTGTGGAATATAAACCCATTTAATCAAGATTGCCGTTCCACCCCATCACTCTTACACGAGATGGGGTGAATGGTTCTATCCCGCTCGTAAAGGTCCTATGTGGCTACGAGGGGGATTGTATTTATTGATATTTGTCTTATGAAACTTTTAGGATTTATCAAAAACTGGACATTGCCGTTGGCAATGCTTATGGGAACTGCACTTTATTTGTTGTTCGCCTTTATTCCCGCTTTCGACGGCATTTCGCCCGCACTTGGCGATTTCTTCGACGCTATATTACCGTTGTTTATGTTTTTGGTGCTTTTCGTCACCTTCTGCAAAGTGGACTTTAGAAAACTTATACCCGTGTGGTGGAATTTCTGGATATGTTTGTTTCAAGCAGTCTTTGTTTGGATTTTAGTGGGCGCTATCATTCTTTTTCACTTAAAAGGGGATGAGTTGACGTTTGTTGAATCCATACTAACTTGCGTCATATCACCCTGTGCTGCCGCCGCTCCTGTGGTGACGGCAAAGCTCGGCGGACGGCTGGAGGAGATTACCACCTATGGTTTTCTTTCCAACTTTCTTTGCGCCTTGCTCATCCCAATCTGCTTTCCTCTCGTTGAGATGTCACCGTCGCACGATTCGTTTTTCTCCGCTTTTCTCCACATCCTTTATCAGGTCTGCATAGTATTGGTGTTACCGATGGGACTCGCTTTTGTGGTGAAGCATTCCAAGCCGCTTCACGGTTTTTATAAGTGGGTGATTAGTGTCAAGGATTTGAGCTTCTACTTGTGGGCTGTCCAACTGATGATTGTGTCGGGTGCAACGATGAAAAACATTTTCCATGCCAATACCACCCTCCTTTTTCTGCTTGCTATAGCCGTCTCCGCTTTGGCCATTTGCATTATTCACTTCGCCGTGGGGCGCTCCGTCGGTCGCTTCTTCCACCGCACCGTGGAGTCGGGGCAAGCACTCGGACAGAAGAATACGGGCTTTGCCATTTGGATCGCATTCATGTATCTCACGCCGTTAGCCTCGGTAGGGCCTGGTTGTTACATTCTTTGGCAGAATATCATCAACAGTATTGAGATATGGCAAAAGCGCAAACAGGGCAAGCTGGTACAGTCATAACCCGTTGGAGTAGGGGAATGAAAGGACAATGGAAGAGTGATTATTCTCTGCTCAGCAACTCTTTGTATAGAGCCGCATATTGCCTTGCCACCTTGATGTAGTTGTGATGGCGCTCAACATAGGCCACACTCTGCCTTTTCAACTCGCTAATCTTCCCTGGATTGGCTACCAGCCATTCCAGCGCCTCGACTACACTATCATAGTTGGGGCGCACATTGATGATGGGGCGTAGTGTTTGCTCGCCAATAATTTCATAATTTTCAGGTTCTCCGCCCCCCACGCAGATGATACCGTGAGTCATCGCTTCGAGTGGATTCATGGAGGGAGTATAGCTGTATAGCTGGTCAAGTATTGCGTCACTGCCACGCATCAGCTTTATGTATTCGGCAAAAGGCACACCTTCCGCCTTGCGTATCACCACTTCGCGAGGATGCCGCCGGCACACATCTTCGGCAGCTCGCAACATGATGTCAGTGCCCTTGTATTCGTTTCTGCCCCTACTGATACCGACAAATAGTTTAAGCGGTGGTGTGAAGTCGGTGCAAGGTTGTGTGTCCTTATTGTGAATGGGGAAAGGGATGAATTGGGTCTTGCGTGGAAAGAGCGGGTGATAGCAAGCCCAGTACTCATACAGCCCTGCCACTATGGCATCGCAATCGTCAGCCATGACACGGTTCAGCTGCTCTTTATCTGTACCCACCCAGTCTTGTCGCTCTTTAACGGCATCGGCATTGTCGCGGCTCGTGCTTCCGATGTTGAAGTCACTGTACCGCAAAGGTTTTGTCGTGGAATTAACCTGTACCCAATAATAGTCCATGCCAAAAGCGCCAAGTACCATCTTTCGGTTATGCTTCCTTATATAATGGTAGAGGTGAAGCAGCCGTTTGGCTTTCAACTCAAAGAACATTGGGTTGATGGCTTGTACCACGTCAAACCCTTTCAGTCTGGGCAGAATGCCGAGAATGCGAGCATATAGCCGAGGACCGGCAAGCCATCCTTTGGGGCGTGCCACGTCAATGTCACGGGGATAATTTTTCCAGAAGTCTCCATTGGAGACCACCATAACCTGGTGGCCTATTTCCCGTAATCCCTCTGCCAGTGTGGCATGGACGTTGCTGTACTCGCCAAGTAACAGTATTCTCATTTAGTGAACAAGGGAATAGTATGGAGCAGCAATCTGCGCCCTGTCTGTGAATTGATCAACAGGGAGAAGATCTTGTATTTGCGGGTATACTTGCGCTTTGCCATGGGAAATAGTCCACGGCGACGCAACCGCAAGAGCGCGCGGTCCAGATAGTGCCTGCTATGCGTGAGGACGATGACATTGTACAGGTAATCCATCGTAAGTTGGTCAACACGACGTTGTAGAGCCGCACGGTCATCGGCGGGAAGTCGGTCGAGTTGCTCACTCAGTGTATCAATGACGGAAAGCAAATCGTCCAGCCTTCGCATTTTCCAACGGTTATCCCTGCGCTCCATGATGGAGCCGTCACGCTTCCGATAGTAGTAAGCGGTGGCATCGGTCTCGTATACTTGTTCAGCACGGAGTAAAAGCTGAGGGGTGAATTCTTCGTCTTCGTGGAGGATCCCTTCGTGAAAGCGCAGGGTGGAAAGCAGGGTATGACGGAACAGGTAGCCACAGGCGCTGGCCCGTACATTGTTGTGTCGCAAGTAATCACTGCCGCTGACAGGACCCTTGTCGGTGTAAATGGCTCTTTCTGCTGGCTTTCTGGAGGTCGTTTGGAAGAGAATGAGGTCGGCTTGCTGAAAACGAATGAAGTCGAGACAGTGCTCGTAGCCACTCTGAAGGAGCATGTCATCCCCATCGACAAACTGTACATAGCGTCCCTGACACACTCTAAGTCCCATGTTACGGGCGGCGGAGAGTCCCCTGTTTGGCTGACGGATATATACAATCTCATTGGCCAAATCCGACAACGAGGGTAGGGGAGACTCAGCTGAGCCATCGTCAACAAGGATGATTTCCCTTTCCTCTTGAGTCAAAGAGAGCCGGAGAATGCTGTCAAGGCATTCACGTAGCATCTCGGTCGGCAAGTTATATGCTGGTATGATGAAGCTCACGAGTGGTTGTGTCCCACGAGAAGATGGAGAAGATGGATGAGTTGGCATAAGCGTTTCATTCCTAATAATTGCAACAATAATAGTTTTGGGGTGTTGAAGAAGTGACGACGTGGAAGTCGGGGCTTCTGCCCTGTCAGGTCATAGACCGACAGTTGGATGTTGAGCACGTGTGCATAGTAGGCCGCATCGACCTTTTCCCCTTCTCCAATGTAGGCAAGGTGGGCGTCAAGCAAGTCCTGTAGCTCGCGCCCCGTAGCCTTTCGGGTAATGCCGTCGGGATTGTCTGTATAATGATAGAACCCTTCTGGAGTCGTGATTATGACCCTGGCGGCCCGCATAAGAGGCTGGAGTGCATGGATGTCCTCGAAAAGGCGCCCTACAGGGAATCGTACTTGGTCAAACAATTGCCGACGGTAGATTTTGTTCCATGCATAGGTGTGTGCATAAGCCTTCCCTTCAAGCCAATAGCTACTTGCGTCTTCGTAGCGGCCTTGGCGCAACAGTAGAGTATGCTGTTCGTTGCCTCCCTCACGCACAATCACCGAGTATTCCAGCAAGTCCACCTCCTGTTGCGCCTGGATAATGGGCAGCAGGCGGGCGTAAAGCCCTTCGTCCAGATAGTCATCTGAGTCCACGAAGGTCAGGTAGTCGCCCCGTGCCACATCTATTCCAGCATTTCGTGCGGCTGAAAGTCCGCTGTTTCTCTGGTGAATCACCCGCACCCGATGGTCTTTCCGAGCCCATTCATCGCACATTTGGGGGCATCGATCGTCGCCGCCATCATCTACAAGAATGACCTCAAAGTCGAACAAACCTTGTTGGAGCACGCTCTCCACACAACGGTTGAGTGTGTGCTCCACATGATAGACGGGTATGATGACGCTGAGTGTCATGGACGAAATTGTGCTGCAAAAATAATAAAAAGTTTTAATCTACGTTTGTTTTATAGATGAAAAAATCGGGTAGAACCTCCAGTTACGCTAATATTCTCAAGAGCACAGGGCTTTTTGGGGGCGTTCAGGCATTGAATATTCTGGTGGGTGTCGTGCGCAACAAGCTCGTTGCCCTCATCCTTGGGCCACAGGGCATGGGACTAATGTCGCTGTTTAACTCCACAACGAAACTCGTTGGTGACAGCTCCAACTTCGGCATTGCCATGAGTGGCATCCGCAATATCTCCGAGGCCTATGATGCTGGTGACACACATCGCCTGAGCGACACCGTGCTCATGGTGCGTTCTTGGTGCATGATCACGGCTGTTTTCGGAATGTTGCTCTGTGCTATTCTCAGTCCGTGGCTGAGCCGGTTCACCTTTTCGTGGGATGGGCATACGCTCCACTTCATTCTCCTTTCACCTGCCGTGCTGCTCACAACCATTGCTGGAGGGGAGCTGGCTATACTCAAGGGAGTCAGGCAGTTGCGCAATTTGGCTAAAGTATCGGTTGGAAATGTTCTTTTGGCCCTCCTGCTCACGATCCCGCTCTACTACTTTTTCAATGACGCAGCAATCGTTCCGTCCATCGTCCTGATGGCATTGACACAGCTCCTGCTCACCATAGGCTATTCCTACCGTCTCTATCCCCTCCGCATCTCGCTTTCCCGCCATGTGCTGGGACGCGGGATGAGCATGATTCGGCTTGGTGTTGCCTTCGTATTGGCTGGCATTCTCGGCTCCTTGGCAGATTTTCTTATTCGTAGTTATCTCAACAATGTGGCGCAGATTGACACCGTAGGGCTATACAACGCCGGCTATATGATGACGATGACCTACATCGGAATGGTGTTTTCGGCCATGGAAACAGACTATTTCCCTCGCCTGAGTGGCGTGAGCGAGCGCAGCTTCACCTTCTCGCAGACCGTCAACCGACAAGCGGAAGTGATGCTCCTTGTGGCCGCTCCTATACTGATAGCCTTCTCTTTTGCCCTGCCCATTCTTCTTCCTTTACTCTACTCCCATCAGTTCATGTCCGTGCTCGGCATGATGCAGGTAATGGTTATCGCCATGTATTTCCGCGCTATCAAGCTTCCCGTGCAGTATATTCCCCTTGCCAAGGGCGATTCTCGCTCCTACCTTCTGCTGGAAGGCATATATTCCGTGATGGTAGTTTGCGCCGTTGTCGCCTTTTTCTCTCTTTGGGGACTGACGGGTGCGGGCATCGGCCTGTCAGTAGTGTCCTTCCTTGACCTGCTGGTCACCTTTGCTTATGCTCGTTACCGCTACCATTATCATCCTTCCACGGGACTGCTCCGCTGTTCTTCTGTGCAAGTTACTTTGGGTCTGTTGTCTTTCTCTGCCACTTTTTTGCCCTACCACTCCTTGGGTTATTGGTTAGCTGGCGGTGCGCTTTTCCTGATCAGTGCTGTGGTGTCGCTGCTTTTTTTCCGTTCCAACACCGATCTCACCCAGCATCTCAGCAGTCGTTTGCTGCACCGTTTTCACCATGAGCACAAAGATTAGCGTTCTTATGGCCGTTTACAATGCGGCTCCCTATCTACGCGAGAGCATTGACTCGTTGCGCTGTCAGACGATGGGGGAATGGGAACTGATAGCCATCGACGATGCTTCCACTGACGGATCGCTCCTCATTCTCGCGGAGTATGCGCAGGCTGACCCGCGCATTCGGGTCATCTCCTTGCCCCGCAATGGGGGGCAAGGAAAGGCACGCAATGAGGGACTGCGCAAGGCCCAGGGCGACTACATCTGCTTTCTCGACAGCGACGACTGCCTTGCTCCCAACGCTTTGCACAACATAGTGTCCCGATTTGAGGCACAGCCAGATGCCGACTGCGTGCTCTTCCATCTTGTGTATTGGTACGCCGATGGAAGAAAGAAACCCTATTCCATGCCGTCAGGATATAACGAGACAGGGAAGGCAGCTTTCATCGACAGCCTGACCTGGAAGGTGCATGGGGTATATGCGGTCCGTGCCCGCATCCACCGACAGTTTCCTTATGATACATCGAGCCACGCTTACAGCGACGACAACACTACGCGCCTTCACTTCTTGGTTTCGCGCAGGGTGTTGGCGGCCGATGCTGATTATTATTATCGGCAGCATGCCGATTCGGTCACGCATCGCATCGACGGCCGCCGCTTCGATTATCTTTTGGCCAATGAGAGCATGAGGCGGCAGTTGTTGGCACTCCAAGTGGACGACTCGCTCCTCACACTTTACGAGAATGAGCGATGGAAGAACCTCATCGACGTTTTTTTGTTCTACTATCTCCACCACCATCAGCTCTGTCCTGAGGATCAGGAGCGTGGCAGGCGCATCCTTCGTACCACGTGGGAGAGCATCGATGTACGCCGTCTGCATCCTGTGCTGCGGCATAAGTTGGGCTATATGCCCCTCCGCTTCAGTTGGACATTGTTCCGTTGGCAGCTGTGGACTTACTTTTTCCTTCGTGGGCTGCTGGGAAAGAACAGGGGAAAATAGTCTCTGACGGCTGCTTTTCTACTCCGTCAATCCCTCTGTGTGACGTTGCCTGTGTGGGGATGGGGACGAATAAAGCACGGTATGGGGGAAATGGTCAAAATGCCACGTTGCTCATCGGATAGTGGCCAACAAATCTCACCGGCTTGCAAAAGGGCTGATATGGAGTTGCAATATAGCCGATATTGGCTCGTGATTTGGGCTTTATTGCCTCGTGATTCAGGCCCTTTTGTCATGCGATTCAGCCCGTATTGCGCAGGGGGGCTGCCGGCTGCCGAGATCAGTTGGCGTTCCTGCTGATTTTTCTTGGAAATTTTGCGCGGCATCGTGATTTTTGGGCACTATTTTTTCGTTTATTGAAGAATTTCCCTTAACTTTGCAAAAATCTAAAAATTCATCCATTCATTTATGCAAGAACTGAAAACGGGCACACGGTTGCAGGGCGGACGCTACACGATTGAGCGGACGTTAGGGCAAGGGGGCTTCGGCATCACCTACCTTGGGGTGCAAAGCGGGCTTCATAGGGAGGTGGCCATCAAGGAGTTTTTCATGAAGGACTACTGCGGGCGGGACGCTTCTGCGAGCCAAGTCACGCTCGGCACGGAGGGAAGCCGCCAGCTGGTGGCGCGATTCCGGGAGAAATTTCTCAAGGAGGCGCGCAACATCGCCGAGCTGGACCATCCGAACATCGTCCCCATCTACGACGTCTTCGAGGAGAACGGCACCGCCTACTACGTGATGAAGTACGCCACGGGCGGCTCATTGGCTTCCAAGGTGAAGCGTGAGGGGCACCTTCAGGAGGACGAGGCGACGGAATACATCCTCCAGGTGGCCAGCGCGCTCTACTATATCCACCAGCGCAAGATGGCGCACCTGGACGTGAAGCCAGCCAATATCATGCTCGACCAGAACGGCAACGCCCTGCTTATCGACTTCGGCATCTCCAAGCAGTATGACGGGCTGACGGGCGAGCAGACCAGTACGAACCAGGTGGGCATCAGTCCTGGCTTCTCGCCGATGGAACAATATGAGGCCGGTGGCGTGGGGCGGTTCTCCCCCGAGTCGGACATCTACTCCCTCGGTGCGACTTTCTACTGCCTGCTTACCGGCTACGTGCCGCCCAGCGCGACTGAGGTGCTGAACAATGGCTTGCCGATGAGCCGGCTCCGTCAGCTGGGCGTGTCGCAGTGCGCCATCAATGTGATACGGAGCGCAATGGAGCCGCGGCGGATGGACCGCATGAAGTCGGTGGACGTGTTCTTCGACGAGCTGCAGAGTAACGATATTTCCACCGATGTTGCCGAGTCACGAAGCAACGATGATGAGGCTACTCGTGTTATTTCTTCAATGGAAGAAAATATGCGTGGTGGCCGAGATGGCGATATTCTAACCTTTGAGGTCAATGGGATAACCTTCGACATGGTGATGGTCAAGGCGGGAACGTTCACGATGGGGGCCACGCCGGAGATGCAAAACCCAGATGATGACGAGCAACCTGCGCACCAAGTGACGTTGACACGAGACTATTACATGGGCAGGACCGAGGTGACACAGGCACTTTGGCAGGCGGTAGTGGGCAGCAACCCCTCAAATTTCAAGGGCGACAAGCTGCCCGTGGAGCAGGTCAGCTGGGACGACTGCCAGCAGTTTATCAAGAAGCTGAACGCCTTGACGGGGAAGAACTTCCGCCTACCGACGGAGACGGAGTGGGAGTTCGCCGCGCGGGGCGGCAACCAAAGCCGGCATTTCCAATATAGCGGGAGCAACAATTTGGACGACGTGGCATGGTATGGTGAATTTCCCAAAGGTACGACCCATCCCGTGGGGACGAAGCAGCCGAACGAGTTGGGGCTGTATGACATGAGCGGCAACGTATGGGAGTGGTGCAATGACTGGTACGGGGATTACAGCAGCTACGCCCAAACCGATCCTATGGGACCTGCCATTGGGTCTCACCGCGTGGGGAGGGGCGGCGGCTGGAGCCGAATTGCCAGCTTCTGCCGTTCGTCGTACCGTAGCTACATCAATCCCGGCAACCAGGGCAACGGCCTCGGGCTGCGCCTTGCCCTCTCCGAGTAACAACTTTCTGAAAGAGCTTTCCACTTCGTTGAAGTTCTAAGCTCATACGAGCAGTATGCACATTGTTCCTGAAAGGGGGCGTTGCGGAGCAGCCCCCGAAAGGAACGAAGCACGTCCAGCGAGCATAAAATACCGGCTCTGCCGGTCGATTTTTTGGGGAGAATTTCAGCATGGCACATCTGCTGCGGTACGAAGAGGGCTGGGGTTGTGCATAGCAAGAAAGGAGGATGCCCATGCGTCCCCCCTTATGTGTAAGGTTTCCACTTGGCAAGAAAGGCATTCACACCACAATTTGTCAAGGCAACTGCCCAGCTTTGCTGTTCATGAAAGTGGTGGGCTTTCCATACATGGGCAGGCCCGCCCTTACAATATACTCGCGCCGGAGTCCTTGAGTTGTATTTCCTTATCGGCAGATGTTTGTTGCTTGCCTTGGTTCAGCCGCCATGTTATGCTGATGCTGACACTATTGGAGTCGTCTTTGTCATAGCCCGCCTAATATTTGTGGAGGGTTACGGTTAAGCATTCCCGACGCATAGGATGTATGAGGGACGAGCATAGCCCGCTATGTCTTCAGCACAAAAATGCTGTCTGCACGAAATAAACAGCAACATGGGACGAAATCTAACGACCGATTTGGGTTAAATTATACGTTCGATTGAAGAGGATAACGTGAAATCGGGGACTGAAATTAGACCTGTTCATTTCAGCCCCCGATGTGTATGAGATGGGAGGAAAGGGATTAATTGTTCACCGAACCGCCCACAATGTCCAACAATTCGGAGGTGATAGCGGCTTGACGAGACTTGTTATACTGCAAGTTGAGTTCTCGAAGCAGCTCATCGGCATTGTCCGTAGCCGTCTGCATGGCTACCATACGCGCAGCATGCTCCGACGCATTGTTGTCCAATAGGGCGGTATAGACCATCAGATGTAATTCTTTGGGAACAAGTTCTGAAAGCACTGTATTCAAGTCTGGCTCGACAATGAAGTTGTCGTTGAGCGGCTTGACGGTCTGCTGCTCGCGCTCTTCTTCCTCCTTGTTGCGGTTCTTGAGGTACTCTTGCGACTTCTTGGTGGCCAGATTTGACGAAAGATCACGATCGTTGTCGGACCCAAGATCATCGTGAAGGTCGATGGGCAAGTAGGTTCTGCGTGTAAGGACTTGCGAACCTGCACTTTTGAAGTGGTGGTAGATGAGTTCCACCTTGTCCACTTTGCCTTCCATGAACATCGTGCTCACTTCAATAGAAATGTCGCGGCATTGCGCGGAATTGGGTTTATCAGCCAGATGTACAAAAGATCCAGCTGAGCGTAATCCCAACTTGCGCACCTTCTCCTCAACTTTTCTCCCAACGGGATAAATGATAATATCGTCTTGGGTTAGTCCCTGTTGACGGTATTCCTCGATGGTCTTCAACATCATCTTGATGATATTGGCATTAAATCCACCACAAAGTGATGAGTTGGAAGAAAAAACAATCAGCGCCACTTTCTTCACCGGACGCTCCTGATCGAACGGAAGCTGGACGTCAGGAGCCGATGCGAGGAACGTCTTGAGGATGTGCTCCAGCATGTTCTCGTAAGGAAGCATATTCTCTATAGCCGTTTGAGCATGGTGAAGTTTGCTCGAAGCTACCATCTTCATTGCACTTGTGATTTTCCGAGTGCTGTTGACAGAAGCTATACGACCCTTGATTTCTTTTAAAGATGGCATGGCAGACCTCCCTTCTATTAGCTTTTAAACTGTCCTGCAATGTTGGCTATGACCTCAGTGATAACCTTTGTATCTGCGTCTTCGAGCTTACCAGCGGCCAGACGGTCAATTACGTCGGCATGAGCTGAACGCATTGACTCAAGGAACTGGTCTTGACAGTCGCGCACCTTTTCCACGGGTACGTCGTGGAGCAAACCATGAACACCACAATAAAGAATGGCAACCTGCTCACCGACAGGCATTGGGGAGTATTGAGGCTGGATGAGCAACTGATTGTTCTTTCGGCCTCGATCCAGTGTCATTGCAGTGACGGCATCCATATCGCTTGAGAACTGAGAGAAAGCCTCCAGCTCACGATATTGAGCCATGTCGATCTTCAGCGTACCAGCCACCTTTTTCATGCTCTTGATCTGGGCAGAACCACCCACACGGCTCACGGAGATACCCACATTGATGGCAGGACGGAAGCCCTGATTGAAAAGGTCTGACTCCAGATATATCTGTCCATCAGTGATGGAAATCACATTGGTCGGAATATAAGCGGACACGTCACCAGCCTGTGTCTCGATGATAGGCAAGGCCGTGAGAGACCCGCCACCTTTCACATGACCCTTCATGCTCTCGGGAAGGTCGTTCATCTGCTCGGCTATCTCCTGCTGATCGTTGATGCGTGCGGCACGCTCGAGTAAGCGGGAATGGAGATAGAACACATCACCAGGGTATGCCTCGCGTCCCGAAGGACGGCGAAGAATCAGAGAAACTTCTCGATAAGCTACGGCCTGCTTGGACAAGTCGTCATAGACGACAAGGGCACTTAGGCCACGGTCACGGAAATATTCGCCGATGGCAGCACCTGCAAAAGGTGCGTAATATTGCATTGCTGCTGGATCGGCAGCTGTGGCACTGACGATAATAGTGTAGGGCAATGCTCCACGTTCCTTCAGGGTTTGTACGAGAGATGCCACAGTGGAAGCCTTCTGTCCAATGGCAACATAAATGCAATAGACTGGTTTGCCTTCCTCGTAGAACTTCTTTTGGTTGATTATGGTATCGACGGCAATAGCGGTCTTTCCCGTTTGGCGGTCGCCAATGATAAGCTCACGTTGTCCACGTCCGATAGGAATCATCGAATCAACAGCTTTCAAGCCCGTCTGCAGCGGCTCCTTCACCGGCTGACGGTAGATTACGCCCGGAGCCTTTCGGTCAAGCGGCATCTCGAAAGCATCTGTCAAGTCAATATCACCCTTTCCATCAATGGCCTGACCGAGAGGATTGACCACACGCCCGAGGTAATTGTCATTGACGCGTATGGAGGCGATGCGGTGCGTGCGTCTGACCTTCATACCCTCCTCGATACCCGCCGTAGAACCCAAAAGGACGCAACCGACGTTGTCTTCCTCAAGGTTCATTACGATGGCCATCGTGCCATTCTCAAACTCAAGCAGCTCACTGGCCTCGGCATTGCGCAATCCATAGATTCGCGCCACACCATCACCAACGGTGAGCACGGTGCCCACCTCGTCGAACTGGGTGCCACTGTTCACCTCTTGGAGCTGTTGAAGCAGCACATCCGAGACCTCGCTTGGTTTTATCTTGTCTGACATTCTTTTTGTTTCTGAATTATTTGATTAACGTATTGCGGATGTCACGCAGCTTACGCTGTATACTGGCATCCAATCTGTAAGTATCATATTCAAGGATGAAGCCGCCTATCAAAGCGGGATTCACCTCAGTATTGAACTCTACAGTACCATGAGTTTGTTTCTCGACCATCGCTTTTACTTTCTGCTCGGTCTCAGCCGAAACAGGAACGGCGGTAGTGAGTGTGCCTCGAATGATATTCTTCTGCTTCCTATAAAGAGTGATGTAAGAGGTCGCCATGAATTGTAGTGCGCTCTCCCTGTCCTCTTTCAGCACCAAAGCAATGAAGCGAATGGTGAGTGGGGTGGGGCTTCCACCGCAAGCAGTCTCCAACAACTGTTGCTTTTTGGCTTTGGAGAGCATGGGATTGTCTATCGTAAAGCGCAATTCAGGAACCCGGATGTAGCTCGTTGCAAGGGCTGACATCTCCTTATAGACCTGATTTTCGAGCTTCAACGCCGTTGCACACTTGATGAGTGCTCTTGCGTAGCGAACCGATATTACACCTAAATCCATAAGCTGTGATTACTTGTCCTTATTATTATCAGAAGAAACTTCATCCAGCAGCTTTTCAATCAGCTCATTCTGCTTGTCGGAAGAGGCGAGCTTTTCGCGGAGAATCTTCTCTGCAATCTGCACAGACAGTTCGGCCACCTGTGTGCGTATGTCACGAATGGCGGCTTGTTTCTGACTTTCGATCTCTGCTTTGGCCTCAGCAAGGAGACGTGCTCCCTCCTCGTTGGCCTTGGCTTGTGCCTTCTCAACTATGGCATCGCGGGTAGTGGCTGCCTCCTTGAGGATGGCAGCCTGCTTATCACGAGCCTCTTGCAGCATGGCTTCACCTTCCTTTTGGATGTTGAGAAGCTTGTCGTTGGCCTCCTTTGCCTTACGCAGACTATCATCAATGAAAGTCTTGCGATCGTCCACCATCTTCACAATAGCGGGAAACCCCCACTTCCAAAGAATCAGGAAGACGATGACGAAGACTAACGTCATCCAAAAAAGCAATCCACTGTCAGGGATTAATAAATCCATACTAACTGGTTAAAGTTCATTGAAAACCTCCCGCCTGTGCGCGGGAAATAATTACATAACAACTGCCAAGAGAGCAACAATAACCGCCAAGAAGGCCACACCCTCTACAAGAGCTGCGGCGATGATCATGGATGAACGAAGGTCACCCATCTTCTCCGGCTGACGAGCCATAGCGTCCATGGCTTGACCGCCAATGCGACCAATACCCAACCCAGCACCAATAACGGCTATACCTGCGCCAAGAGCGCCACCCATCTTTGCAACTTCAGCTGCTAACAACAATGATGATAACATAATTTAAATGCTTTAATTATTTAATTCTTTATTATTACTTCGTTTTGGTTTTCTCAATTTTCAGCCTTCTGCGGGAAGAAACTGGGAAATATGTCTCTTATGCTGCGTGTTCCCTAACATGGGCAAGCGAGATGAACACCGCACTTAGCATGGTGAACACCAATGCCTGAATGTAGCTTACAAGAATCTCAAGCAGTGTCATAAATACGCTCAACGCTACAGAAATGACCGAGATGCTGCTGCCGGCAACATTGTTGACCAGTGCGTTTTCGGTGAGATGAAACATGATAAAAATCATTCCTGCGAAAGACAAGGCTATCGCATGGCCAGCCATCATGTTGGCAAAAAGTCGAATCATCAACGCCAACGGCTTTGTGAAGATTCCCACAACCTCAATGATAGGCATTAAGGGTACAGGAACTTTAAGCCAAGTGGGAACATCGGGCCAGAAGATTTCCTTCCAATACGCCTTTGTACCCGTGAGATTGGTGATAATGAATGTACACAAAGCCAAAAAGCAAGTACAAGAAATGTTGCCCGTGAGGTTGCCTCCTCCTGGTGGGAAAGGAACAATACCCATCAAGTTGGCCACAAAAATGAAGAAGAAACACGTTAATAGATAAGGGGCGTACTTTGGTGCCTCCTTGCCCATGACTGACTTGATGATGTCGTCATAGACCGAATTGATAAACATGTGCATCAGTCCAGTAAAGCCTTTGGGCGCAGGGTCGTCAACCTTATGGCGCTTGCACCAACGTGCCGGGACGAGCACACACAACAATAGGATGAAGGCATCAATAAACAGAACAGCCACAGACTTGGTAATAGAAATATCCAATGGACGCACTTCCTCGTCATCGACTTTCTCCACAATCTTACCTGGGTAGCTTGCTGCATCGCCATTCTTGATATACAAGCCGTAAGGCCCTGGGCGATTGCCTTGCTTGTCGGCTTGATGGGAGAACTGTGATGAGGAAAACACATGCCAACCTGTAGAGCTTCGCACTATCACCGGGAGGTTGATGACCACAGGATAATCACCTATGTCGGTAACATGCCACTCGTAAGCGTCCTTGATATGCCCCCACAAAATTTCCTTCATGTCAATTGTCATCTTCTCTCCAGCCATAGACGGTAGGGAAAGAAGACCAATAATCAGCAAGAGGAGATATTGCTTGAATGCTTTCATATCAGCTATATAATCAAATGTTTTTTCTCTATATGAGAGAAGAATATGCAGTCATAAATTAACAACAACACATAGTAAAAAGCAAACACCAGCGTGAACCCAAGGAGTTTCGTCTTGTCTGCGTAAAATGCGAATGCCCCGATGAGAACCACAACGAACGCAAGCAACATTCTAACTGCTGATGATGCAAGGTAGAAGCGCGTCAAACCACTACCAGATTTTCGAGCCGCTTTGCGCCAACAATACCCGTTGAGCATCGTGACCACCAAAAAATATAAGCCTGAAAACAGTATGCTGTATGTGAAAGCATCTCTTGCTGCTATCTGTTCGGCCAATAAACTCAAGATAGTCACTGCGGCTACAATCCATAAGCCCACCTTATTATATAAGGAGGCGTAGTGCATGACAACATCTTCTTTTTTTGTCATTGTCATCTTTTAGACTTCCACACAAAGGCTTACCTCGTTGCGTTTCACCTCAACGAAGCCACCAATAATGTTGAATTGCTTTTTCCCGTCTTGCGTCTTGTATTCTACGTGGCCCTTCGTGAGCGTGGAAACGATGGGAGCGTGGTCTTTGAGAATTTCAAAGGGGCCAAGAGAGCCTGGCACCAGCACGCTTTCAACCTCGCCATGAAACAGGACTTTTTCCGGGCTTACTATTCTTAATCTCATCATAAGCGTTAGGCCTTTGCAGCCTCCATGAGTTTCTTGCCCTTAGCAACGGCGTCCTCGATGGTACCAACGTTAAGGAAAGCCTGCTCTGGCAGGTCATCAACCTCACCATCCAATATGGCGTTAAAGCCTTTGATGGTCTCCTCAATAGGAACCATAACACCAGGGATGCCAGTAAACTGCTCGGCCACGGTAAATGGTTGTGAAAGGAAACGTTGCACACGGCGTGCACGATTGACGACCAACTTGTCCTCATCGGAAAGCTCATCCATACCCAAGATGGCTATAATGTCCTGCAACTCCTGATAATGTTGGAGCGTCTCCTTTACCCGCTGGGCGCAAGCGTAGTGCTCTTTACCGACAATCAACGGGTCGAGAATACGCGACGTACTGGCCAGAGGGTCCACGGCAGGGTATATTCCCAGCTCAGTAATCTTTCGGTTGAGCACCGTCGTGGCATCCAGATGAGTGAAGGTAGTAGCGGGTGCCGGGTCAGTCAAGTCATCAGCTGGCACATAGACGGCCTGTACTGAGGTGATGGATCCTCGCTTTGTAGAGGTGATGCGCTCTTGCATTGCTCCCATCTCGCTTGCCAAAGTAGGTTGGTATCCCACAGCTGACGGCATACGCCCCAGCAAAGCGGAGACCTCCGAACCGGCTTGGGTGAAACGGAAAATGTTATCAATGAAGAACATGATATCGGCAGCTTCGCCATTCTTGCCGCCGTGGTCACGGAATTCTTCGGCTACTGTTAAGCCGGAAAGGGCAACAGAGGCACGTGCCCCAGGGGGTTCGTTCATCTGACCATATACAAGAGTAGCTTGTGACTTTTGAAGTTCTTCTGAATCAACAAGACTTAAATCCCATTTGCCTTCTTCCATGGCCTTTTTGAATTTCTCTCCATAACGGATAACACCCGATTCCAGCATATCTCGAATCAAGTCGTTACCTTCACGGGTACGCTCACCAACTCCTGCGAACACAGAATATCCGTTGTGCCCTTTGGCAATGTTGTTGATAAGCTCCATGATCAGCACGGTCTTTCCTACACCTGCGCCGCCGAAAAGCCCGATCTTGCCACCTTTCATATAAGGCTCAAGCAGGTCGATGACCTTTATACCTGTTTGCAACATTTCCTTGTGAGTGGAAAGGTCCTCAAACTTCGGAGCCTTGCGGTGGATGGGATAAGATCCCTTCATGTCAAGATCCTTCATGCCATCAATAGGTTGGCCAATGACATTCATCATGCGTCCTTTGATCTGGTCGCCTGCCGGCATTGTAATGGGACTTCCTGTGCGTTTTGCTTCCAGACCTCGCTGTAGTCCATCGGTGTTGTCCATAGCTACACAGCGCACCGTGTCTTCTCCGATATGCTGTTGCACCTCAATAATTAGGTCACGGCCATCCGGACGCTTTATGCGCAGTGCTTCATAGATTTTAGGCAGTATCTTCTCAGGGTCATCGCCCTTGGTGTCAAAATAAACATCAATTACCGGTCCGATAATCTGAGAGACATGTCCAATAATTTGTGACATAAATTTTTATTCTTATTATGTGAATCTATTTTATCAGAGTTTAGTTATTCGCCCTAAATACTCACTTCGTCGAGCACTCGAATGAGCTTGCGGTCAAAGGGCTTGTCCGACCGGATGGCTTCTGAGAGCGGAACGTAGCAAACTTCGTTGTTTCTCACTCCAACCATCAGGTTGCGTTGCCCCTGCATGATGGCTTCCACTGCACCCGTTCCTGTGCGGCTTGCCAGAATCCTGTCGCGTGCGGACGGACGTCCTCCACGCTGTAAGTGTCCAAGAATGGACACACGAACATCATAATCAGGAAATTCCTTTCTTACTCGATCAGCGTAATACATAGCACCACATTTAGGACTTTCCGAGACAATAACGATACAGCTTTTCTTCGACTTTCTGATGCCACGCTCCATGAAGCGGGCCAGCTGGTCTACGTCCGTGGAGTCCTCTGGAATGATGGCAGCCTCTGCTCCGCTTGCAATGGCCGAGTTTTGTGCAAGAAAACCTGCGTCTCGCCCCATCACCTCAACGAAGAATATGCGCTCATGACTCTGTGCTGTATCACGGATTCGATCGACACACTCTACAATCGTATTCAGCGTTGTATCATAGCCTATGGTGTTGTCTGTGCCGTAGAGGTCATTATCAATGGTTCCCGGCAAACCGATACAACAGAGGTCGTAGTCTGCGGCAAACTGCATGGCACCCGTTAACGAACCATTTCCGCCGATAACGACCAATGCATCGATGCCCTCATTTTTCATATTCTCGTAGGCTTTGTCACGTCCTTCTTTGGTCATAAACGCTTTCGAGCGTGCTGTCTTGAGGATAGTGCCTCCCATACCGATGATACCGCTGACGTTCTCGGTGGTGAACGGCTTGATTTCTCCGCTTATTAGACCGTCATAGCCACGGTAAATGCCCTTGATATTGAATCCATTATAGATTCCAGCTCGCGTAACGGCACGAATTGCCGCATTCATTCCTGGAGCATCTCCACCAGATGTGAGTACCCCAATTGTCTTAATCTTTGCCATAGGAAGTTCTAATTTTTACCTGATTGAAGATTTTAACATCGGCAAAGGTAGCAAAAATAAATGTATCGACAAATCTTTTTCGGGTATTTGGCAAAAACGCACCTACTTTTTAGGTTCATTTTGCATTTCATTCATCTGCTCGTTAGCTGATTGCAAACCCATTATATGGTATACATGCGCTGACACGCCATTTGTTGCACAAAGTTAAAAATTTTGTGTCAACAAGCCGGATATGTTTGCTTGAACAGTCTGATGAAAAAATATTATGTCAAGTTTGCCTGTAAACAAAAATAGAATGGCTAAAAGAATAAAGTCTCAGGAATTATCGCTTATACATGAAGCGATAATTCTGAGACTTCTGCGCAAGCTGTTTATCTTTTACAGATTATTGCTTCTTGACTATCACTTTCAAAATGGCCTGCTGTCCATAAGCATCTGCTTTAACTACATAGATGCCTGGGGTTAAATAGCAAAGGCTTATTTTTTCTGTGTCGTTCCAACTGGCAACTTTCCTTCCACAGATGTCGGTTACTACAAAATGAGCTGGAATACTATTGGAAGTATAGACCATATTGTTACTTGACTGGTAAAGTGATAAGCCTTCAACCATTGATGTCTCCTGTATATCATTACCTATCAAGGGATTCATCACAAGCCAAGCATGATTGAGTCGCTTAGCACCTTGTATTGTTGCAATATTCACTACTGCATCATTAGCATTGTATACAGCAGTACGAATCTCATTTTCTTCCTTGGCATAGAATGACACTTTATCACTCTTCTCTCCATCCAGCTTCTGGGTCATCACGCAAAGGTTGCCTCCAGTATAATAGAATGGGGTTCGGAGTCTCAACCGTAAAGTATGCTCTCCCGCAAGAAATGTAACCGTGCTGTCAGATACCAAGGTCATACCTGTTTCATCCATCCACCCTTCCTTAACGCTATTGCGCATTGTATTGCCCAAGTACACTTTGAGGTGTTTGTCTGTTAAGCTTTCTCCTTGATTAACATAATCATAATCAATTTCGGTGATAGTACCTTCCTGGCTGTTTATCTCCTCCTTTGTATAAATAGTTTGAGCATAACTGTATTCGTATCCACTAAACCAGAAGGGATAGTCCGTAAGATAATCTTTTCCACCAAGTTCTACAAGTTTCTCATCAGTATCGAACACATAGAAAGATGAAGCTACTGTGTCGTTTTCCATATTCGAGTCTCCTTCAGCCTTAACCAATGCTTTCACTGTTAGCAGACCTGTAGAGCTGGGCGTATAGGTCAAGTTGACGGTTGTATCTTTTCCTACTGAGAGCGACGGATCTATTTGTACTTCAGCAAGCTCGTTTTCCTGGTTATCAATGAGCTTCACTACGTAGTTTTCAACGGGTTTAGCACCATTATTTGTAATTTTCACATTGAACAAGGCTTCCTTGTCTTTGTTCAGTTGTTGGCTTGTTGTCAAAGAGTCTGCCTTTAAATCAATGCTGTTCTCTTTTTCCACGTTAAAAGCTGAAACTTGTATCATAAATTGCCCGGCTTTAGACAGAGCAGCCAGAATGAACTGATAGTCGCCACTTTCAGCCACACTGAATGCCACCTTGCGAGTTTCAGGAAGTGAGAAGTCTGGTGTTGTAAAATCTTCCAGATCTTCCAATATCTGTTCACCCCAGTAGCCTCTAATAGAAAGGCGGAAGTGTTCTGAAGAAAAAACTTCAGGAGCTTTGATATCATATTTCACTACATACCTGGTCCCTTTTTCCAGATATACAGGAACTGACACTAAACTGTCATCAGCGGCATAAGTATAGCTGGTGTTATATATGTACCCGTCAGATCCTATCGTCCAGGTATTGCCATCAGCATTGTGGTCTACCACCTTCCATTGTGCTTGTCCTGCAGTGTTTTCGAAGTTTGCTGTGAATGGGATAGAGAGAGCTTGACCTGCCAAAAGTTTCTCGGTCTGTGCCTTTTCGCTTTCCCCGACGGAGTTCTTGCATGATACGGTCCAATAGTAATAGCAGGCCTTCTCTATAGTAGTGTCGGTGAATGTTGTCTTTTTTAGATTGGAAAATGTCTTTCCGTCTGGTTGTCGTGTAACCGTGTACACAAGGTTTTCAGGATTAACGCTTCCTCCGTTTTTGCCCGTCGTGGGAGCAGACCAAGACAGATTAACCCCTTCGTTGGTTTTTCTAACCGTCAGTGCTGTCACGGAAGCAGGAATATCTTCACCAGCCATCACTTTGACAAAAGCTCCTTCACCACGACCTTTTCCATTATACGCATAAACAAGATAGCGTACCTGACCGTTGACACCTGCCGCAGAGGAGTCTGTGTATGTTGCTTCTGCGCCAGGCTGTTGACGTTCCATAGTGTGCAGTAACTGTCCATTTTTCCATATTTCCACCTTGGTGATTTGGGAAGCGGTATCATTACTACCATATAGCGTGGTCGGGTTAATCCATGTCAAGGTCACCCCTTGTTTTCCCACTGTGGCTGAAAGATTTTGTGGTTTTGCAGGTGCACCATCTTCAGCCATCTTGAAAGGTATATGCAAGCCCACTATCAAAGCATTATCGGCTAACCGGGAAGTCTTAATCACCTTTCCCGACTGAGGATCTATTTGGTTATAGAAGGTGTTGTCGTTTTCGTCCAGTCCACTCCAATAGAGCTCACCAGTTGCACGATCAAATTCCATGGACTGTGACTCTGTGGATTTTGCCTTCACCCCCGTGTTCCCAATCAAGGTCAATTCACCTGTGGTTTTATTCATTTCGTAAAGGCTTCCATTATCTCCCATGGCATAAAGTTCGCCATAATAAGTAGCTGCCAAGGCCACAATCTTTTGGCTTAAGTCGGCCACTCGAGTATAGTTTCCCGTCGTAGTATTGATTTTGATTAGGCGCGGTTTCACATCCTCCCCCGTGTTCTTGACCATCACACCATAAAGTGTGGATGTAGAGTAATCGTAGGTAAGGTCTGTACATAGGTATGGCTGCTGGGCATAGCGTAGTGTCAGCTGATTACTATCAATATCGTATTTGCAGAGTCCTTCTGTGAGATAGCCAGAGGCATCATCTGACAAAATCATCAAATATTGGTTTCCCACATAGGCACCTCCCCAAAACTGGTACATCATTGATGTCAACAATTTGGGCTTGAGTTTGCTATCATCAAATTTGTACATACCGATAGGGATTTCTCCACTGCTGCCATTGCCCGTCATAAATCCATAAACGTCTTTGGCCTGGACAGGAAGAATTGTTATCCATACCAGACTGAAGATGATGGATTTCAGCCATTTCTTCGTTTTGTAATACATCTTTTTACTTGTTATTGAATACCTAAATGAAAGTATAACATCATGTTTCAAGAGGCACATACGTGCCCCAATTTCTAATAACCACTAAAGCTTTATTGGTGGTTGTACAGAAAAGAACGTCAGGAATTAGGCAATCTAATTGTAGAATTCATTTTCCTTTACTAATTTGCCAATATTTTCCCCGATGTTCTTAAAACAAAAGGAAACCTTTCGTTACTCGATTGTCACCTGAAAGAGTGTAATTCATTCACTCATGTTTATTCTTTCTTTTTCGTTCTGAACATTATGGCAAACAACAATGCCACAACAAGGGCATAGCCTGCAAAAATGAACCAACATGCCTGCCAGTTTCCAACTGTGTAGAATTGCCCGTCTATGATTTTTCCCTGAGTGAAATGATTGATGATGTTTTGAGCGGCTATAGTGCCAAAAGTCGCACCTATGCCATTGGTCATAAGAAAGAAAACGCCCTGGGCGCTTGACCGTATATCGTGTGTTGTGTTCTGCTCAACAAACATAGAGCCGCTGATATTGAAGAAATCAAACGCTACACCATAGACAATCATTGAGAGTGCAAGCATCCATACACCATAGCCGGGATTTCCAGTGCCAAACAATCCAAAACGAAGCACCCATGCAAACATGGCAATAAGCATTACATTCTTTATTCCATAACGTTTCATGAAAAACGGAATCAGTAATATACAAAAAGTCTCGCTTATCTGTGATAGAGAAATAAGGATGTTGGCATGTTGCACACCAAATGTATTGGCATACTCTGTCATGGAGCCAAAGCTGCTTATATACGGATTGGCAAAACTATTTGTTATCTGCAAACTCACTCCGAGGAGCATAGAAAAGACAAAGAATATTGCCATGCGCTTCTGCTTAAAAAGAGAAAAAGCTTTTAGGCCAAATGCGTCAGACAATGATTTCGTCTCACCCTTGGGTGCCGTATGGCAAGCTGGGAGGGTAAACGAATAAAGGAAGAGGACAAATCCGAGTATGCCAGAGACGACAAACTGCATCTGGTTGGCTTGGTAGTCGAATATGTCCACAAACCACATGGTGCAGATAAAGCCAACAGTGCCAAACACTCTGATTGGTGGAAAATCTTTTACTATATCCAAACCTGCCAGTGCCAGCCCGTTGTATGCGACAGAGTTGGATAGAGAAAGGGTAGGCATATAGAATGCCACGGATAGCCCATAGATGATGAATGTGGTGGAAAATGATGCGTTCTGTCCTTCCTTATAGCCATACCACGCCAGGAGAAGCATAAACAGGCCCGCAAGCAGGTGGCAGAACCCAAGAAGTTTTTGAGCCTGAATCCATCGATCGGCGATGATGCCAATTATGGCGGGCATGAAAATTGACACCACTCCTTGTAAAGAATAGAAATAGCCAATCTCTGTGCTCATCCCAATGTTGCTGAGATAGCGTCCCATTGATGTGAGATAAGCTCCCCATACGGCGAGCTCTAAAAAGTTCATTAACGATAAACGTACTTTCAAATTCATATATTATTCAATATTTAGTACTTGCTTACGATAGGCAACATATGCCTTTCTTCTTTTTGCAAAGGTACTACCTTTTTGGTAAAAAACTTAAAATCAACAGACTCGTTTTTTAGGAACCTTCCTGCCCAGATGCGTTTTTTATGCGATGAATACAGTTTTTCAAATACAACCAATTGCTTTAGGTGGGGTCTTTGGCGTTAGCAATATCCTTGTCTTATACATCAACAAGGGAGTGTGTGCTCAATGCGAGAGGCGCTCCCTTGTTTTAAATTCAATGTAGATATACCACAAGTCTGCGCCTTATCAGAAACGGTAACTTAACTGTACGTCAATCATGGAATAGTTGGGGTCAGTCAAAGCACGGTCGTGAATATATGCATATTCACCTGTTAGGCAGATATTCTTGTTGAAATAGTAGTCCATTCCAATTTCATATTGCGTGCGCTGCTTTTCTGCGCCCTTCGAAGGCTGATACATATCATAGCGTGCCTTGATGTGACACTTGTTTTTGACGACAGGGGCGATGGCAAGTGCATAAATACCCTGCGACTTGTCGCCATTGTCGGAGAGCGTGATATCTTTAGAGCTCGCATCGTTGGTGTTCACCAAGGATTTGGCAAAAGCGTTACCTGTAGAGTGGACATACTCCGAACGGAATGTCCAGTCGTTTGTTTTGTATTCGGCAGAAATCGCATAGCGGCGTTGTTGCAACCTGCGAAGTGTTGTGGTCGTAATACCCTCGTCGGCCGATGTGCCTTTTCTTGCGTAAGAACCGACCCATCCGAACATACCGAGGCGCATGCCCTTGACAGGAACAATCCATGCGCCGCCGATGATGTTCTTTTGATGATCGAGATCTTTTACGTTAATACCTTGGCCATTGAATACGCCTACCTGATAGTGAATGAGATTGCGCCCGCTGCCATTTTTAAGAACATCTCCCTGAAATTGAACACCGATGTCACGCCCGTTGCCGGAGTGTACGCCTGCACGATCGTTGAATGCAGCAAACTTGGTGACAACCTGCGAATAGCTCATGAATCCCTGGTCTATGGGATTCATTGGGTTCTCAAAAGTGAAAGGGTTCTTAAACTGCCCCGCCTTCACACGAAAGAAATCATACTTTTGCCATTCGATGAAGAGGTCAACAACCTTTGGGCTCGATCCCAGTGTTGAAGTGTTCCCATTGAACTGAATCTGAGCTTTCCAATACCAATCGTTAAAGGCACGTCCATCGAGAGAGAAGCGTGCAAGACGCAGGTTGAACGAGTTGGATTCGTTGTCCTGTTGCCCATTGTAGGTGTACTGGACGATACCGAAGCCAGACAGTTTTACATTGTTAATCCATTTTACTTGTTGTGCACTTGCGGTCAATGTCGAGAGGGCAAGTGCAGCCATTACAATATTCTTTTTCATTTTCGGTTTTATGTAATAAGATTCCAAAATTTACCAATTCTTAAAAGTGCGCATAGGATTCCAGTTTCCTAAAAGATGCTTTGCCTGTCGATGACAACTCACATAGATTCAAGTAGTTCCGATAAACAGTTTTTTCACAAAACAGCATAAAGCCGCTATTTCCTTCCAACTTATTGCAGTCATCTTGCATTTACGCATTGTTTATTTACTTGTTAGGACAATATGGAATAAAGTTAAAAGCGTGGAAAATAACTTTTAAAAGCTTGGTCGCATATAACAAAATTTCCCACGTCTTATGATAGCGGTCGTATTGCGTTGCAATAGAGCCCCTATGAGGTTGTAATATAGCCTGTATTGCCTTGCAATATAGGCTATATTGCAAGGCGAAATGGGCTGTATTGCAGAAGGGAAAAAGTAGCGTGTAACCTCACTTTGAATACGACTCCCCAAAGAGATGACATATATAGTAAGGGAAATGTTCCCCACTCGGAGAACATTTCCCAAAACCTTAGCTGAGTTGCGGGTTAGAAATGCGCATGAAATCATTTTGCAAAGGTATGCTTTTCTTGTGAAACAGCTATCTCATTTCATTGTTTTTTCTTAGCCCTTGATACAGACTTCGCTTGGCGCGCCATCTTTATCGAGTTATCGACTTTCTTTGGGAAAGCAGCATGCCGCCTGAATACATCAATGGCGGCCTCGATTACAGGATCGTCTTGGTTCAGATATTCCACCAATGCCTGCTCGTCAAGCATATTGTAGATGATGCGGCTGCTGATAAATCGGTCAAGCAGGTGGTATGAACGCCGTATCATAATGTTGCGACGCGGCAACCCGTTTTTGCTACCAAAGGTTGCAAACTGCTCTACAAGCCCTTGTTGCTGCAAGTATTTTGCCAAATCCAACATTTCGGTAAGTGTACGGAGGCGTGGACGGTTTACATCAGTGTAGTTAAATGCAAACTGCAGCACCAAGCCACTCATCACAGCTTCCTTATAATAAGAAGTGAAGTCCGTAGTATCTTCGGGCACGAAAATATCTGGGGTTATCCCTCCTCCTCCATAAACAGGTCTTCCTATCGTCGTATGGTAAGTCGGTCCAGAGTGGTGAATGCTATCGCCGGAGAAGAGTTCCCCTCGCTCATAACGCTGAAGAAGGTCCTGCTCATAGTCTGCCTCGTCACCCATCTTATAAGGTTTTTGTATGCAGCGACCCGAGGGTGTGTAGTAGCGTGCGACTGTCAGGCGGATCTCACTGCCATCGGGGAAGCCTATCTGTTGCTGCACAAGGCCTTTTCCAAAAGAACGTCGTCCGATAATTGTTCCCCGGTCGTTGTCCTGAATGGCACCAGCAAATATCTCGGCTGATGAGGCAGAAGCCTCATTGATTAGCACAACGAGCGGAATGGTCTGGTAAGTTCCGCGCCCACTACTGCGATAGTCGCGCCGTGGACTCTTTCTTCCCTGCGTATAGACAATGAGCCTATCCTTAGGCAAGAACTCGTCAGCCATCTGAATGGCACTTTCCAGATAACCTCCATAGTTGTCCCTCAAGTCTATAACAAGGTTGGAGAAGCCTTGCTGTGAAAGTGATGCCAGCGCAGCCAGCATCTCCATATATGTCTTTTGGCCGAAAGACTTGACGCGGATGTACCCCGTGCTGTCATTAAGCATATATGTAGCCGTGACGCTCGGTGTTGCTATATCAGCACGCGTGATGGTGAAGCGCTTGACCGCCTTGGTGCCATAGCGCATTACACCCACTTCCACCTTGGTGCCCTTTTGTCCCATCAGGCAACGTCGCGCTTCGGTATCCGTGACCTTTTTACCGACAAAAGGCTTACCATTTACCTCCACGATCTTGTCACCTGCCAGCATCCCTACCTTTTCGGCTGGTCCTCCTTTGATCACACTGCCCACATTGATGGTGTCACGCTGGATTGTAAACTCAATGCCAATGCCAGAGAACGAACCCTCCAACTCGCTGTTTACCTTTTGCACATCCTCGGCAGAGATGTAGGTGGAATGCGGATCCAGTTGCGCGAGAATTTGTGGAATGGCTTTATCAACAAGATCATCGATATTGACAGAATCAACATACTGGTCATCTATGATGCGCAGCAAATTGTTAAGCCGATTACTTCCGTTGTTGATGATGCTGAGTCGGTTTCCTGAAAAATGGTTTGCGTAGAATGTACCGATGAGGATACCGACCACGACACTAACAGCCATCAGCAGAGGGGTAAACCGATTGAACTTTCTTTTTGCCATATTATTCTTTTCAAAACGGTCGCATTCATTTTACCTTGCGCCCGCATTATTTTGTTCTTTACCGCTTTTGATACTTTGATCAAGGAATTTAAAATTCTTTACTAAAGATGTGCCTCGTGGGGTAGGGGAGCTGCAAGCGGCATGTCTTCATTTGTCCAATTCTTCTATAGGCAAAAGCTCAACCTCTACTCCTGCACGCTTAAGCAGGTCTACTCCATCGGTAAGGCGGTACTGCTCAGCATAGACCACACGTCGTATGCCGGATTGGATGATAAGCTTGGCGCATTCGATGCAAGGCGAAGCCGTGACATAGAGTGTAGCTTGGTCACTGTTGTTTCCACTTCTTGCCAACTTGGTAATGGCATTGGCCTCTGCGTGGAGCACATAGGGCTTGGTTACGCCATTTGAATCTTCACAAATGTTCTCAAATCCACTTGGCGTACCATTATACCCGTCACTAATGATCATTTTCTCTTTTACCACCAAGGCACCTACTTTGCGCCGCACACAATAGGAATTTTCTGCCCAAATGGCTGCCATGCGCAGATAGCGCAGGTCGAGAAGTCTTTGTTTATCTGTATCTATCATTACGTTTCCTTTTCCTGTATGCTATTTGTGACTATGATAATTCATCGTACATTACTTCCATGAGATGAAAAGTTCTTGTCTATATTATAGAGCCGAAAAGTAATAATTGTTGTGCTTAAAAATACTAATGCTATTTGTCACCACGATCTCTGTATTGCATATCAATGCCGTCACGTCGCAACATCGCTTCTATTGTTGGCTCATGACCTCGGAAGTTTTTGTATAGTGTCATTGGATGTTCCGTTCCACCCTTGGAAAGTATACAGTCGCGGAAACGTTGCGCTGTCTTTTTATCAAAAATGCCATTGTGCAAAAATACGCTAAACGCATCGGTCGCGAGCACCTCCGCCCACTTGTAGCTGTAATAGCCGGCTGCATACCCACCCGACATGATATGCGAAAATTGAGTCGTCATACATGCCTGTGGGAGTTGTGGGCCGATAACAGCCTTCTTCATGGCCTCTTTCTCAAACGACTTTATGTCGGAAGAAAAAGTGTCTTTTTGTGTATAATAGGCCATGTCGAGCAAGCCAAAGCTCACTTGACGAAGGCAAGCCGATGCGACCCCGTAGTTACGACTCGTGCGAATGCGTTGGATTAGGCTCTCCGGAATGGGTTCATGGGTTTCATGATGGAAGGCAAATGTGCGGAGAAATTCTTTCTCTATGGCGTAATTCTCCATGAACTGGGATGGCAACTCAACGAAATCCCACCACACATTAGTCCCTGAGAGTGATTCGAATCGCGTGTTAGCAAATATTCCATGCAACGCATGACCGAATTCATGTAGAAATGTCTCCACTTCACCAAGGCGCAACAGTGCAGGTTTAGTATCAGTAGGTTTGCTAAAGTTCATCACAAGAGATACATGCGGCCGTACATTAGTGCCGTCATTATCGATCCATTGCCCTTGATAATCCGTCATCCATGCTCCTTCACGCTTACCTTTTCTGGGGAAAAAATCGACAAACAGCACAGCCAAGTAGCTGCCATCTTGATCATAGACTTCATAGGGGCGTACATCTGGGTGATAAACAGGAATGTCTTTGTTCTCTTTGAACGTGATACCGTAAAGCTTAGTGGCAAGCCCGAATACGCCCTTGACGACGTTCTTCATCTCAAAGTAAGGACGTAGCATTTCTGGGTCGAGATTATAACGCTGAACTTGTAACTTATGGGAGTAATAAGCCAAATCCCACGGCATAAGCTCGAAATCCTCTCCCTCTTTTTGTTTGGCCAGTTTGACTATTGCGTCGTACTCCTTAATTGCCGTGGGCTTGTATGAGTCAATCAGCTCATTAAGGAGCTTGTACACATTTTCAGCCGATGAGGCCATACGGTAGGCCATCACGTAATCTGCGTAAGAAGGATAGCCAAGTAGCTGCACCATCTCACGCCGCAGGTTAACCAGTCGCTTGCAAATGTTTATATTGCTTTCATCTCCTTCTGTGCAAAGTGAACTTTTGGCCTCGCATAGTTTTCTTCGCAAGTCACGGCGATCCGAATACATCATGAAAGGACCATAACTGGGTGCATCGAGCGTGACTATCCAGCCATCCTTGCCTTCTTCGTGCGCCAGAGCTGCGGCAGCCTCGCACACAGTTTCAGGCAGCCCGCTAATGTCTTTTTCATCCTTTAAGTAAAGTTTGAACCTTTTCGTGGCATTCAACAGGTTTTGAGAGAATTGCAAGGATAAGCGGTTTGCTTCCTCCGTTAACTCGCGAAAGCGCTGTTTTCCCGTGTCATCTAATAGAGCACCGCTACGGACGGCTCCGTCATACGCCTCCTGGAGTAGTGTATTCTCTTCAGGATTAAGAGGGCGATGATGCTCCTTGATTTTCTTTATACGATCAAACATTCGCCGATCAAGGCGTATGTCGTTGGCATGCTTGGTAAGAAGTGGACTCATCTTTTGAGCCAAAGCCTGCATCTCGTCGTTTCCTTCTGCTGAAAGAAGATTGAAAAAAACGTTTGAAACACGCTCAAGAAGGCCATAGTAACCTTTAGGTTTGTTTGTATCCTCACGTGCAAGTGTGTTGTCGAACGTAGGTTCAGCGGGGTCGGAAAACATATTTTCAATGTTCTCCTTTTCTCTTCGCATGCCCTCTACCATCGCCTCTTCTACGTCATGAAGTGTAAATCGGCCAAAGGGAGGTGTGCCATGAGGCGTTCCGTAGGGGACAAAAAACGGATTGATACGCTTAGCTCCTGCTTTTATCTCTTTTTCTTCCATGTTCACTCACATTAAAAAATGACTGTTTGTTTACTATTGGCAAACGACAAGCGAATTATTAGCATTTGGTTTTTCCTTTTATACCACTTTGCAAATTTACAGTTTTTTTCTGGTATACACAAGAAGCTCACATAAAATAACTATATCAAAAAGAGTTAGATGAATGATGAAATGTAATTTTTTAAACCTAAAACTGCCTTTGCCCGAAATCGATAAAAAGCACAAAGACTATTTTCTGCTCCTTGTCACTGTTACTTTCGGCATTTTGCTGCCACAAAAATTTCGCCATAGCTCCTCATATGGCTTAGCCCCAAATCGATCTTTAGCCTGTATAATTCATAGCGGAACATATTTGGCATACCCTTCTTCAATATGCTACTC
>ERZ808274.58-NODE-58-length-61603-cov-9.147657_pt1 | contig 61603 bp, 52 predicted proteins | sample MGYA00521277_ERZ808274 | MGnify/ENA primary metagenome ERZ808274 (study PRJEB31516, sample SAMN03275597) | gut metagenome | biome: mammalia-associated habitat; material: feces | host: Papio cynocephalus | place: Kenya | collected 2012-07-28 ... | reverse complement strand
TTCTCAAAATTTGCAATAATGGATTCGCGTCGCTGGATTTCTTTTCTTCTTGATACGCTTCCTCGTATAGGAAACTTGGATTTCAATACAATTTCCGATCTCGAGAAAAGGATGTTGCAAATGTTCTATGTAACAGTCTGGAGTAAAACAGCTGATAATTGGTCAGATAGAGAGATCCAATCAAATCTTAAATCTCTTTCTTCAAGCAAAGTTTTGTTACATGAGCTTATCAAATTGTTGCAATATCGACTTGAGAAGATCGATTTTGTAGACCTAAATGTGGATCTAGGCTTTGATTGCCCTTTGGATTTGCATTGCACTTATACTAGGGATCAAATCCTAGTTGCAATGGATTTTATGAAGCCGTCAACAGTACGAGAAGGAGTAAAATGGCTTCCTGACAAGCATCTTGATGTTTTCTTCATAACCCTGAATAAATCTGACAAGGATTATTCCCCAACTACAATGTACAATGATTATTCAATCAACGAAACATTATTCCATTGGCAAAGCCAAAGTACAACAGATGAAAAATCAAAAACAGGTCAACGCTATATCCATCATAAAGAACTTGGAAGCAAGATATTGCTCTTCGTGAGAGAATTCAAGTCAGACCGTTTAAGCAAGAATGCTGAAGCTTATACATTTTTAGGCTTGGCTAATTACGTAAAACATGAGGGAAGCAAACCTATGAATATTACATGGAGGCTGAAAAATCCAATTCCTGCAAAATTCCTAGCAAAAACAAACAAGCTGGTAGTTGGATGATTTAGGTCTTTCCTCTTATGATTAGCAACTATATCTCATCTCTCATTATTCTATTGAATTGATAAAGTGCAATAACTACTCACATTCAATGCAAAAGGACTCATTCCACTTGTCGATGTTTCTTTTGCATGTTGAACAAAGACTATTCATGATAAAAGAAAAGCTGCCTGTATCATTCAAACAAGCAGCTTGGATTTGCAACTTAGATTATTTCTAATCTTACTTTGGCTGTTTTCCAATGTAAGCAAGAATACCACCATCAACGTAAAGAACATGGCCGTTTACGAAGTTCGAAGCATCAGATGCCAAGAATACAGCTGGTCCTTGAAGATCTTCTGTCTTTCCCCATCTATGAGCAGGTGTCTTTGCAAGGATGAACTCGTTGAATGGATTTCCTGGAACTCTAAGAGGAGCTGTCTGTGGAGTTTCGATATATCCTGGTCCAATACCATTGCACTGGATGTTGTATTCACCATACTCTGATGCAATGTTTCTTGTAAGCATCTTCAAGCCACCTTTAGCAGCTGCATATGCAGAAACTGTCTCTCTTCCAAGCTCTGACATCATAGAACAGATGTTAATAATCTTTCCATGGCCTTGCTTGATCATTCCTGGGATAACAGCTTTTGAAACAATGAATGGAGCATTAAGATCAACATCAACAACCTGTCTGAACTCTTCTGCTGTCATATCGACCATTGGAATTCTCTTGATGATTCCTGCGTTGTTTACAAGAATATCGATCTTTCCGAAGTCTGAGACAATCTGTGCAGCTGTCTCGTTAACTTGCTTTTCGTTTGTTACATCACAAACATAACCTTTGGCTTCAATTCCAGCCTCTCTATACCCAGCAAGTCCTTTATCTACAAATTCTTGCTTGATATCATTAAATGCAATCTTTGCTCCAGCTGTAGCAAATGCCTTTGCAATAGCCATGCCAATTCCATAGGAAGCACCTGTAACCCAAGCAACCTTTCCCTCCAAGGAAAAATCCTTCATATCCATGATCATTACCTCCTGCATTATTTATGCATAACAACAATTATAGTATAGCTCAGAAACCTTTCTTGCAAGAAAAAAGTGAAACAGTGTTTCAAAAAAAGAAAAATCAGAGCTTATCAATCAACATAGAACACTTTCCAGACGGAATAGGAAGAACCTTTTTCTTGTCTTCATCAAGAATATGAATCGTAAAATAGTAAAGTTTCTCGCTCTCAAGCCTGATTTCCCATCCTCTTGTATTCTTATTCGAAAGAATCGTGATGTTATTCTTCTTCAATGACAGATGTTCAATTCCCATCGCTTCAAGGTTTTGCATTGTCCAATATACAGTCTTTCTAGGAAGAGAAATATCGAGGCCAATTACATTTTCAATCATCAAATTAACAGTAACAAGACCAAGCATAGGAAGATACCATTTTCTGTTCTCAGGACCTTCCGCTGGACACAAAGCAGGACCCTCCGTTTGTGGCTTATAGATCTCCCACGTATCGCCCTGTTTCTCCTCTCCAAGATGCAAAGTATCGAGGATAAAATACATATGCCTGATACAAAATTCGCGCGCCAAGACAAAAGAGTTGTAGTTGAGCAAGCCTTTAACAACCATAAACGTATTGAAAGGCACTACACCACCACAATAGCCATTTCCATTCTCATCAAAGTACTTTGAGGAAACAGGAACAGCAGGAAATGGATTATCTGTTCCAAACTCATCTGGATTTTTTAGTTCTTCAATCAAGAATGAGGCATACTCGTCATTCGGAATCTCGGCAAGAAGAGTATAAAAAGATCCAATATGCTTGTTCTTTATTATTTGCTCATTCTCATCCAAGTCATAATAAAAGCTAGTCTCAGGGTCCCACATCATCGAGTTGATCCTGGTTTTTAATGAGAAATATATTCTCTTGTATCTGAAAGCAAGCTCTTTATCGTTGAGAATATCACCTATATTCGACATATAAAGCGCAAATACAGCCATCATTGAGTTGTAATCGACAGTATATTGAGCACCTTCTCTTGGAAGATTCCCCATATGTGTTGCACTGTACGGAACCTTGTACAATCCATTTTGGGCTTGGAAGTTCTCTCTCATCCATTGATAGTATTTTTCAAGAAAAGGAACAACATCCTTAAGTCTTTTCTTGTTTCCTATCTTGTGGTAAAAAATGAATTCAACATAGGAAAGAAGGGGCAGGCTTGCTCCTAACGGATTGTTATCATCAATGACAGCTTCCTTGGTTTTTATATTATATTTTTCTGCTATTTGCCCATTCTCGGATTGCATCGAATAGAAGAAATCGACCATTGAGTATGGAGAATAGTTTTGATTGCTGTAAACCAAGTACAAGGATGACATGGATGTTTCAAACAAATCTATTACATCGCTGTTGCCATATGTGAAATATCCTTCAGGGAAAAGACTATCCTTGTCGCCTTGGTGCCAAATCTCATCAAGCCAAACCCAAGTTCGTTCATACATATCGACGAAGTCCTGATCATAAAAATGAATTTTTGGAACTAGATCTTTAACCACGTCAATTTTCTCCAATTTTTAGTCAAAAAACAACAATTTTTGTCTCTAAATCGCATTGTACATATTACAATGGTTGCCTTTTGAAGTCAAATAAAATTTTATTTTATCTACTTCTTTTGCAATAAAGAAATTATAAAGACAATATATTTTTAGAACAAACTATCTTATTAGGTTTATCGCACCTGGAAGAATATTGAGTTTTGCTCTTTTAAGATTCTTGGAAAAGACCTCTCCATCCAAATGAGCGGGAATATTTGCCTCTTTTGCGTCTATTTCAACTTCTGTTGCTTTCAAGTAAGTAAAATTGACCTTGTCTTTTACATGATCTCCTTTCAAAAACTTGAAAACCAGGGCTATCAGATCCACTCCCGTGAATATCTTATTGGTAAACATAACGTCAAACTTTCCATCATCAATCAAAGCACGCGGTGTCATCTTGAAAGCTGATCCCATCCTTATTCCATTCGCAACAGAAAGCTGCTGTGTCGAAAGCTTTCTTTTCTCCCCATCGATTGTCAGCTCGAGATCAAATCCTTTAGGCGGGTGTCTTAGAATAAACAAGAAAGCCATTATGTAGCTTGGCATTCCATTCAAATGTTTATATTCCATCGCTTTAAAATTCACCATAGGTTCGAATCCAAAGCCTGCACCATTGAAGAAATACATCCCATCTGGATGCCCATCACCACAGCAAAGACCAACATCAGTCTTCTTCCCATTATCTTTTAAAATCAAATCAACGGCTTTATACATATCTTTGGGTATATTGCAAACCCATGCGAAATCATTGCCTCGTCCCACAGGGATTATACCCATCTTGACACTTGAGGAAAAACCAGAGCGCATAATCCCATTTAAAACTTCATTGACAGTTCCATCTCCACCAACCGCGACAATGACTTTATAGCCGTTTCGTGCACCATCTAAGGCTATTTTTTCAGCGTGTCCTTTTGCTCTTGTATATTCAATAACAAAAACACGATTGTGCTTCTCGAGATAAGAACCAAGCGACTTAGCTTTATCTTTGCCTCTTCCTTTGGATGCGAGAGGATTTATAACAAGCAAAATATCTTTTTCCAACATCTTAAAACCCATTTCAATATAAGGGGAAAAACTGAAAACTATCAAGGATTATTTGCCTATCTTGAACAAAAACAGACTCTCATCTATCCTGATGCAAGTGAAAAACGATACCAAAATCCTAACAAAGAGACTTTTTGCTATAGCTCTTCCAATAATGCTTCAAAATCTTCTATCCTCATCACTTTCCTTTTTGGACACATTGATGATAGGACAACTTGGCCATGAGCAAATCGCCGCAGTTGGCATTGCAAACCAAGTCTATTTCCTGATATCGCTATTTTTCTTTGGAGTCGCATCAGGCACTTCTATATTCCTTTCCCAATATTATGGATCAAAAGAATATGAGAAAATGAAGAGGACTATGTCGTTTGCAACAACATGTTGCGTCATAGGAGCTATCCTTATGTCCCTTTTCTCGTATTTCTATCCAGATACGATAATCCACTTCTTCTCGACAGATCCACCCGTTGTTGAAGCTGGAAGAATATATATGAGGATTGTTGCCCCATCATATGTATTTGCTGCTATATCAGCAACACTTTCGATTGGATTCAGATCGATCAATAAGGCAAATACTCCTCTTTTAATCTCTCTTGTATCTCTATCGATGAACGCAATTGGAAACTGGCTGTTGATATTTGGGATAGGTCCCTTTCCTATGCTAGGAGTTGCTGGAGGAGCGCTATCAACAACAATTGCACGCTTTGTCGAGATGTGCATTTTGATTGCACTCATATGGAAGAAAAACGGAGAAGTGTTTGCTTTCAAAGGGAAAAATGATTTCCTTTGGGACAAAGGCTTTCTCCTCATGTATACAAAGACATCTCTTCCTGTATTGATAAACGAAGTGCTTTGGGCACTGGGAATGACACTATACAAAGTTGCATTTTCGAAGCTAGGCACAGAAGCACTAGCTACAGTGAACATAACAGAGTCTATTGCCAACTTCTTCTTCATAGCAATGCTTGGAATCGGAAATGGAACGACTATCTTGCTTGGCAATGTCCTAGGTGCAGGAGAAAGAGAAAAAGCTATCCGATGGTCAGAGAAGATACTCTTTATTTCAGTAATCACTGGAACATTGATGGGAGTTCTGGAGTTTGTTATGGCACCAGTATTTGCATCTTGGTTTAATGTGGGAACAGCTGTCGCGACATCCGCTGTGCTTTCATTGCGAATGCAAGCTTTGACTCAACCGATAAAATCAATGAATATGTCTAATATCGTTGGAATACTTAGAGCTGGTGGCGACACTCGCTATGCTCTATTCTCAGAATTATTCGGCGTATATGCTGTTGGTGTCCCTTGCTCATTTCTTGGTGCAATCGTATTCAAGCTTCCTTTATACTTGATTTATCTTTTGCTCTCATTAGAGGAAATTGCAAAGTTCGTACTAGGAATATTCAGAGTCAGAAGCAAGAAGTGGGCAAATATTCTTACAGACAAGAAATGATTTCAAATCCACTCATATAGTTTCATTAAAAAAGAATGCTACCCGCTAAGGTAGCATTCTCTCTTCACACTATAGCGATAAGAGCTTTGTCAACGTTTTAGCAAAACCAGACGGATCGGATGGCATCAATCCCTCTTGCAGCAATGCTTGATCTAGAAGAACCATTGAATAATCCTTTACAGCACTGTCATCGTCAAGACTCTCGATTTTAGATACAAGCGGAGAATCTGGATTGATTTCCAAAATAGGCAGAACCTCCGGAAGATCCTTTGCTCCCATGCTTTTCAGGATTCTTTGAGTCTGAACACTAGGGTCATTCTCGTCTACAACGACAGCAGATGGGCTATCTGTCAAACGCGCAGAGACAACCACATCCTTGACTTTGCCATCAAGAGCCTTCTTGATCTTTTCTGCTACATCCTTTTTCGCTTCAACTTTCGCTTTGTCATCAGCGCTCTCAATATCATCGATTGCGCCAGCTTTGTTGATTGCCTTCAAAGGAATATCCGAGTACGTCGGAATCGTAGAGATTACAAACTCGTCGATATCATCAGAAAGAATCAATACTTCATAGCCCTTCTTCTTGTAAGCGCCAATAAGCGGCGAGGATTTCAGGACAGTCTCATTTCCACCTGTTATATAATATATTGACTTTTGTCCCTCTGGCATTCTCTCCTTGTATTCCTTGAGAGATACATAACCATCTTTCTCTGAGCTCTTGAACCTTACAAGTTCCAAAAGAGCATCCCTGTTTGCATAATCGGAATACAAACCTTCCTTCAATGGCCTGTTGTATTCCTTAATAAACTTCTCATACAACTCGGGATTACCCTCAGAGATCTTCTTGAACTCAGAAAGCAACTTCTTGACAGAACCATTTCTTATTGCTGTCATTACTCTGTTTTCTTGCAAAATCTCCCTTGAGACATTCAAAGGCAAGTCCTCAGAGTCAATTATGCCACGAACAAATCTCAGGTAAGTAGGAAGCAATGTCTTATCATCATCTGTGATATAAACTCTCTTGACATAGAGTTTCACTCCCGGCTTGTAATCAGCATAGTTCATATCCATTGGAGCTTTTGCTGGGATATAGAAAAGCGTTGTATACTCTGTTGCTCCCTCGGCTTTCGTATGGATATAGAAAAGAGGATCGTCAGAGTCATAGTAGTTATTCTTGTAAAAACTCTTGTACTCTTCATCTGTAATATCGCTCTTGGCTCTTCTCCATAATGCTGATGAGGAATTTATCTTCTCTCTCTTATGCTCGATTGTCTTCTTCGCATTTCCTTCTTCATCTTTTTCATCTTCATAATGTGTTTGATCATACTCAAGATAGATAGGATATGCGATGTGATCAGAATACTTCTTTATAAGATTCTCGATTTGCCAGCGATTTGCATATTCGTAGCTGTCTTCGTTTAAATACAATGTAATGGTAGTACCTTGCTCATCTCTTTCAGCCTCTTCAACAGAATAAGAGTTTTCACCAGTAGATTCCCATCTGTAGGCCTTGTCTTCGCCTGCTTTTCGCGATATGACAACAATCCTCTTTGCAACCATGAACGCTGAATAGAACCCAACTCCAAACTGCCCTATCAAATTATTGTCTTTCTTCTGATCATCTGATAGTCCTGCAAGGAACTTCTTTGTTCCAGATGAAGCAATTGTCCCCAGGTTGTTGTTCAAGTCATCCTCGTTCATACCGATTCCGTTATCTTTTATGACGAGAGTCCTCTCACCTTCCTCTGTAAACGAAATCTCAATTTTCGGGTCGAAGACATATCCTTTGAGTTTATCATCAGAAAGCGAAAGATATTTTAATTTGTCGAGAGCATCGGATGCATTAGACACAAGCTCTCTCAGAAAAATCTCCCTATTTGAATAAAGAGAATGTATTAAGAGGTGCAATAAATCAGCAACCTCTGTTTTGAATTTTTTATTTGCCATTTGATCATCTCCTAAATAAATTTGACCAAAATTAAAGATAATATCGCTTTGTAATAGAGGCAATAGAGCCTTTTTTGTAGTTTTGCTATCATTGAACACGATTTTGCAATATCATCAGTCATATGGACTTCTCTAGACCAGACAATGCAAGACAAATAAATAGATTGAGGATTCTTAACATATTAAGACAAGAAAAGTTGTCAAGAGCAGAACTTTCAAGAGAGATTCTTCTAAGCAAGGTAAGCATCTCTGATATTGTAGAGTCTTTGCTCAAAGATGGATATATAGTCAATGCCAATATAGATCGCATGACAGCAGGTAGACCTGCTACAAAGCTAGAGATAAACAAGAATGCTGGAAGGGCTTTTGCTGTAGAGATAAAGCAAAGCAATGTATCGGTATCGATCTCGGATGCACTTGGACGTCCCTTAAGATTCGAACGATTTCCAAGAAGAGATGAAATGTGGCAAGACATTATTTCGATGATTGACAAGCTTTCGCAAGGAAACAAAGTCCTTGGAGTTTGTTTTGTTCTCTCTGAAAATATCGATATCCCAAAGCTTCCTTTTAAATACACAACCACAACAGCTTCCATCGCCCAAGCGAAATCTGAAATAAGTATTGCAAACACAAGTCTAGACAACTTCTACTTTGTCTCTTGGTCAGACACAATAGAGGCTGTCTTCTATAACAAGAATCTAATTCCAATAAAAAGCTTTGCGCATATGAAAGTAACAAAAGATGCGCCATGCGTGTGTGGTTCCACAGGATGTTTGGATGCTGTTGCTTCTGGATATGCACTAAAGAAGAAAACAGGCATAACAAACCTTAGGGATCTTTTAGAGACAAATGAGATAAAAGAGAGTGCAAAGAGCATGGTATTTGCTATCTCGCAAGCTGTTCAAGCAACAGGTGCGAAAGCTGTTATGATTCTAGGAGAACTGTCTAAACTATCAGATGACATTTATGCATCAATGCAAACAAGGCTATCTTTGCTGTTGCCACCCGATAGAGACGATGTGTTTATATATCGCTCGCAATGCGGAGAGAGAGGTAGCCGCGAAGGAGCCGCAATAATTGCTCTTGAAAAGTTCTTCTACCACACAGATATCATCGATTCATTATCCGCATTGGAAAGAGAAAGCCTGAGTTAGACATAAGACGAACTTCGCCAATGTGACCTGAAAACAAAATATGTAAGAAGCAAAAGCAAGTACAAAAGCCAGATAACAGTCCAACCTGAAACCAAAACAGAAATAAGGATTGAAAGCGCTGTAAACAAAATAGACAAAGAAGCAGACAAAGCTCTTGATAATTGCATCTTATTTGCACTTCTTATTGCAATTGATATAGTGAAAATCACAGTAAAAACAATAACAACAGAAAGAAGTTCCAAAATCTCCGGACTCACATCATTATCCAAAACAGGTTTTGGGAAGGTTTGAGACGGGACACTTGATGCAATTGGCTCAGCATCCTTCGTTGGATTTGACACATTCTCTTTCTCGTCTATTGGAACGCTCTCAACCTCTTCAACATGGGCTTTTTCATCAACAGGCTCTAACTCGACTTCCTTTGTATCATTTGTATCAACAGAAGCCGGATTGCTTACATTCTCCTCCTCTGGCACGTCCAATACTTCCTCGCTTGAGTCATCAACACTTTCTGATTCTTGCTCAGCAACAACCAAAGGCTCCTCTTCCTCTACAGCTACTGTTTCAACTGGTTCTTGGACAACATCCTCAACAGGCTCTTTAATCTCAGCTTCTTCTTCCGCTTGTTCTTCAGTGAGAACTTCTGGCTCAAGAGCATCATTATCTATAACCACTGTCTTCTCAGGCTCAGCATCAACTGCCTCAGGCTTTGCTGTAGTTTCTATATCTTTTTTGCTTTCGCCAGTTGTATCGATAGTTTTCAAAGTCACTTCACTTACGTCTTCTGCTGCTTTCTTCTCATCCTGTGTTTTCTCTCTTGATGAAACCTCAGCTTTGACCCTGGAGGCTGTCTCTTCTGAAATAGAACTATCTATCCTATTAAGTGATGAACAAGAAAACACAAAAACTAGCAATAACATTAAAACTGGAAACAATCTTCTCATAGCAATCCCATATTTATGTGTTACATTATACTACCAAGCCATAGAGGTCAACAAAAAAGAACATTCTTTACAACAAGTACACAAAGAACAAAAAATACCGCTGGATCCTCTCTTCCAGCGGCAACCTCCTTGTCCCTTAAAAAGGGCTATACATCTTAGAGCTAGGACAATCTGCTATGACGATGAATTTATTGTCGCACCGTTTTTGCTACTATGCAAATATTATTTTTTCTTTTTTATGTTATATGCCAACATACTCCTGCATAGAATTGTACGTCAAAGGCGCCTTTTCCATTTTGATTGGAATATTGAAATTGGATTCCAGAAAGAAATTGGAATTCATTTGCAATCCAGGAAGACAAATCTTCTCTTATCGATAGAACATGCCTTATGTCACCTAAAAGAGGTAATTTGTCATATGAGGACGAATCATAAAACAAGTCTATGCTTTTATCCTGATCCCCTTGCGCAACATAAGTCAAAATTGTCTTTGACTCAAAATCCGTTTTTGTATTTTTGCAAAAAATCCCAATTGTAGTCACAATTGAATTCGGGCCATAGATATAACCAGACCATGCACCCTCTCGAGATGTGGCTAGCTTTTGCTCATTTGAATAATAACCAAGATAATAATCATAATTCCAATTGTAGTTTCCGTTATCCTTTTTAGGAGCAACATACAAGAAAGGCATCGTATAAGCAAGCTCTGCAAAAACCTCTATATCAAACACTCGTCCAAGCTCCACGTATGAACATGTCATCATAAAACCGAAAGAGTCGGGAACACCATCACCTTCGTTGTATAACTGGAATTGATCCATTGCGATTTGCAAAGCTAAATTGAACTTAGGTGCAACTATCCACTCTAGCTCGATGGCAAGGATATTGTTAGCCTCATCAAAGTTATTCTCGAGTATCTCTTCATTCTCACTGTAGTCATAATAGCTATGGTTGATCATAAAAGGAAAAAGAAAGCGAAAATCAAAGCCGGATGATGCATAAAAAAGCGTACCAAGGTCTAGCACAAACCTTGCTTTGTCGATAAAGCAAACATCAAAACGATGAATAACTCTGGTTTGTTGTTTTCCATCTAAATGAGGATTCTCGAACAAAGAAGATTTGAAGGAATCAGAGCGTGTGGTATTTGCAATCTCTACTAATTGCTGAGAATCAAAATGCGTAATTGAAATATTGTATGTAAAGATATTCGATGCAAACTTGAGCCCGAAAACCTCTTGGTATCTATAGTTGTCACCAACAATCAAATTACCGCTGAAACCAGATCCCATGCTATGACGAGTGCGCCCAAGATATAAAGAGAAGTTATTGTTCCCAAAGCTTCCTCTTGCAATAATCGGCATCAACTGGAAAATAGCCGTGTTCTTATTGAATATGAAATCAAAAGAAGTCACTGGTATATGGGAGTTGGGTGATGCATTTCCTATAGGCATAGCTGTCTCAATGTAAATAGAATCAGAGAAACTAACCTTAAGGGCAAATTCCAACAGCGGTTTTTCATCTATGTACGACAAGAAGAAATTCTTTCTGTCTTGGTTTTGATCTTTTGCTATATATAGTGATGGATTGAATGTTACAGGGATTCGGAAATCAAAACCCGAGACACTTTTCAATATCTTTTTATATAGTTCGTCATATCGTTCTTTCAAGTATTCAGGCAACAAATTGCAATCTATTCTATCCAAAGCCAAAACAAGCTCATTGGCATTGACTGGTGTCGCGGATGATGGCCCAACAACTCCAGCTCTCTGGCACAAAAGCCTTGTCTGATTGTACTCTTCGCTATTTCGATCATAGAGCGTTTGTGAAGCAGGAAGCAATGAAATGAAGCAAAAAGAAATCAAAAATAGAAGCAAAGACCTTTTATACAACATTTTTAATCTCCGTCAAGAAAAGACTAACAAATTATCGTCTTCTTGGTGAAGTGGCCTTGCCTATTACCCCCAAAGAGAGTCTATTTCCTTTCTATAAATCTCATTTATATCCATCCTCTTTATCTCTTGTTTCAAGGAAAGTTCTTTCCCAATCTCAAAAGGCTTCTCAAGAATTATGAATTTCGATATTTGCTCAAAAGCCTTAAAACCTTTCTCTTTAGACACATTTCTCATGATTTCTCTAGAAACAAGAGTCCTGACTTCATCTATTTGAGCTAGGCCATCTCTTGAAATATAAGGAATAGAGGAGTTTTTCAAATAGAGTTCAACATTCTTTTTATCTATCAAGATAAGAGCTCCAAGATTTTTTCTATCCTGTCCAACAACTACAGCTCTTTCGATATATATGCTATTCGATAGTGCTTGTTCGATAAAAACAGGCTCAACATTCTCGCCTCCGGAGAGGACGATAGTATCCTTTATCCTCCCGAAGATTGAAAACCATCCATCGATTGTTGCCTTTGCAATATCGCCTGTATGCAAAAAACCATCCTCATCTATTGCAAGCCTTGTTCTCTCATCATCTTTATAATATTTGCTCATCAATTGCGGGCCCCTTACTAGAAGTTCGCCTTTGCTACCAGCTGGTAGTTCTTTTTGGCTCAGAGGATCTACTACTTTGATTTCTGTCCCTTCAAGCTTCTTCATAAAGCCAGGGATATTGTTGAAGAACAAGCTTGTTCCAACAACCGGACCGCTTTCAGTCAAGCCATATCCATCGAGAAGCTCTATGCCTATTGAATCGAAGAATTCTGACACATCTGGATTCATTGAACCTCCTCCTGATATTCCTCCAATAAAGCTCTTTCCGAGTTTTTGCTTTATTGCTTTGAATGCAACCTTGTTTGCTATGGCATTAACTGGTCGCAAAAGAACACAAGGAAGAACAAACAAAATCCTTCTTACTACACAATCGCGCTTTTTATAGTGTGGGAATAAACCCTTTGAGGCTCTTAGACAATACTTGTATTTCTTGCTTGCAAGAAGAAAGAATGAAAACATAATCCTCTCTTTTTTGCTTTTCATGCTAATTGCATGCTCGACTCCAGCTTTTATAGTTTCCCAAATTCTTGGAACAGATCCAATAAAGTGGGGGTTTATATTTTGCATATCATAAAGCATTATCTTGCCAATTGGCTTTGAGTAAGCAATAGAATGTGTTTCATAGATAGCAACGTATTGCAATATACGCTCAAATGCATGCCATACAGGTAGCACAGAAAGCCATATTTGCCCTTTTTCAAACGGAGCAACAGTGTGTATATTCTCAACTTGATACAAAAATGCCCTATGAGACAAGACCACACCTTTTGGCGTTCCTGTTGTCCCGCTTGTGAAGATTATAGTTGCATCATCATCCTCTGCCCCAAGCATTATCTCATGAGCAATCTTGTCTCTTTTATCAGGAGAAGCAATGAGCTCTTTTCCTCTTTTTAAGAGCTCAGAGTATTTTATGACCTTCACTCTTTCGTCTTCAATTTTGATATCGTCGAAAGCAACTATCATCTCAAGAGATGGAAGCTTATCAGTTGAAGAAAGGATTTTTTCAGTTTGTATCTTATTTTCAGAGAAAACCACTCTTGCGCCACTAAAGCTGATAATGTATTCAAGCTCATGGCTAAGGCTATCTCTCCCACGAGGGACATCTGTGGCTCCCAATGAAAGAATTGCAAGATCCGATACAAGCCATTCTGGGCAATTATCGCTCACAATTGCAACATTATCACCTCTCTTCACATTCAAATCCCTCAATGCCAATGCAAGCGATCTTACATCCTCTTGAAGTTGGATATATGTCTTTGATATGAATTTTCCATTATCGTTCTTCCAATATTGCGCTACAGCAAGAGGCGATTGAGAGACACGTTCATCAAATAGCTGTACTATTGAGCGAATCATATATTTTCCTTTTTTGACACTTTTACACTTTTTGTAATGTGTAAATAATAGCCATAGGCCTTCTTTGCGTCAAGGTGTGGAAAGCGCGCCCTTTTATGGCTAAAATATACAACATGGAAAATGCTGTCGAAATAAAACATGCATATGTAAGACGCGATGAAAGATACATTCTAGAGGATGCATCGCTGAAAATCAGCACAGGAGAAAGGATCGCGATTATTGGACCAAACGGTGCTGGGAAATCGACACTCATAGATGTAATTGCAAGAAGAACATATCCTTTGGCTAGGGATGACTACAAAAATATAATCTTCGGAAAGGAGAGATGGATAATCCAAGACCTAAGGCCTTTGATTGGCCTTGTTTCTCCTAGTTACGACAGCTTCTTTGCAACAAAGTACAGCGTGCGTGAAATAGTCGCATCGGGAATATCCTCATCCCTTGGATTCGATTTTCATCACAATATAAGCGATGATGTTTGGGAAAAAGCCGATATTGAAATTGCAAAAGCAGGCGTGCAATATCTTTCAAAAAGACCAATGGATACACTCTCCACTGGAGAGAAAAGGCGAGTAATGCTTGCCAGGGCTGCAATTACATCTCCTCCACTCCTTCTTTTAGATGAAGCTTCGAATGGCTTGGACTTTCCTTCTCGTGCAGATCTTCGCTCTGTCATATCAAAATATGCAACAGATGGCAGAACAATCGTAATGGTGACCCATGAGTTGAATGAAATCATACCAGAGGTTTCCAGAGTTATATTGATGAAAAATGGGAAGATCGTCTTTGATGGCAACAAAAAAGATGCTTTAGAGAAAGACCGTCTTTCATCTCTTTACGAAAGGACAGTTGAAGTTGTTGAGAAAGACGGAATATATAGTGCATTTTGCTAAAGCAATTAAAGCCAACATATACGCCTAAAATGTATTAGACTGGATATAGGAGGAGAATATGAGAGCAAACATAATAATACACTCCATATCTGGGAATCTATTTATCGTTGCACGTACATTCCAAGAAAAGCTAGAAGAGCGTGGAATCGATGCTCGTTTATATAGAGTCGAAGATCCTGATTTGCACCTTGAGGCAAACTTGAGGAACGAAGTGAATGAATACTATGAAGACATCATAGATCTTCCTGTCGCCACAAACGACAAGCTTTGCAAAGCTGATGTAGTCCTAATTGGTACATGCTCGAAATTTGCGCAAGTCACAGCAGAAATGAAAGCGTTCCTGGATAACACATGGCCTTTGTACGAATCAAGAGCCCTTATTGGCAAGAAATTCTATGGATTTGCATCATCCCCTATCTCAAAAGAAGATGGAAAGATTGCCACATCTGGCTTATATGCATGGGCAAGACAACAAGGCATGCATTACATAGAATATGAGCCATATATCCATAAAGATGGCACTATAATGCCGCATCGCCCATCAGAGGAAATAGATGTGTTAGCAGACGGTTTGGCGAATGCAATAGCTAGTTCTTTTTGATTTTGCTTATAATGTAGAGTACATAGCGCTTCAACCTTGAAAGGAGTCCATTGCTCTCCTTTTCCAGCGCCTTGACAGCCTCCTTTATCGGGAGGTTTTTATCCTTCTCTCTTTTCAACTCATCCCAGCGTTTAACAATCCAAAGATACATATCGCCCTCTGTTGAGCCTGGGAAGGATGCAAGAAGGTGCTCCTCCCTAATTGCTTGCACAATTGGTGAGTAGACATTCTTATACCAGCTTTGCGCCGCTTCTTTCATCGTAATCTCATGATCGATTTTTTGATTTATATAGTACTTATGCACAAGAATGTGGTTCACTAGCTCAGGATAGGAGCCTGGATTTGTGAACACAATATCGCCAGAAGGAAGCCCAAGATAGCCATATTGCGCCAGAAAGGCATCTCTTTCATATCGCACTACTCTACGTTTGATTTCCTTCATTGAAATACCTGGCTCCAATGGTATTTTCGAATCAAGCTCAACTACATCCGCATCTATGAACTCAACTCCGGTAGCTTTCGCAACCGATACCCTGTGGTTTCCGTCTCTGACAAAATACCATCCACCAAGAGAATAGACCGATATAGGGGGAAGAATTATATTCTTGATCTGGGCATCGTCGACACTTACCCATCTATCTCTTAATCTCTCTCTCTTTGGATAAAATGCTGCAGAAAAGTCATGATAGCGTCCTTCAGAGCCTATTATTCTATTAACAGGAATCGTGCGCATCCCAAGATAGGTCTCGCTACTAGGCTTGATTATGCTTGTAACTTCATACCAGGAAAGAAGATCATTGTTCTTCCAAGATAATGTCTTCAATAGACCTTGAATTTTTGCTCTAGACTTTGCTTTGTTAAAATCATCTTGAGCTTCGCCATTTGCACTCATCGTTTTACTCCCAATTCGGCATCGTCTATTAAATAAGTCTTATATATATTGATTACTTTTGTTTGATTGTACTCTGTCAATCTTTTAGCATTCAAGTCATCAAGATGGACATGGCCATGCAATAGATATTTTGGCTTGTACTTGTCCATGAAATCCAAATAACATTCAAAGCCTCTATGGCAAAGATCCTCCCCGTCCCCGATTCCTCTTGGAGGAGCATGCGTTATAAGGATATCACAAAATCGGCCATACTTGCGTTTCATCTTATGAAGCTTGGCCTTCATCCAGAAGATACGAGCTGCCATCTGGGACTCTGAGTATTGGCTTCTTTCGAAGTTGTACAACATAGAGCCTCCAAGACCGGCAATAATAAGATCTCTGGATTTGTCGTAGATGACTTTACCATCTACAAACATCCCTCCAAAGCGAGGAAGCATTTGCATCGAGCCTCCCCTAGAAAAACACGAAAGATCCTTGTACTGGTCAGAGCCCTTTCCCATCATCCTGTCCCAATCGTCAAGATTGTGGTTGCCATAGACCCAACACACATCCTTTTTGAGCATAGTTGCGATATAGTCGTAATATCTCAATGGAAGATCTCCTGCAGATATGACAAGATCAACATCTTTGTACAGTGTTGGAGCTATCGAGGAATAAATCAAAGTATCTGTTGTATCAGCAATGCCTAGAATCTTCATTTAAGCAAGTATCCATTATCTACTATAATAGTCTGACCATATATTCCATGAGAAGTAGCTAAGAAGAAAACTGCTCTAGCAACATCATCTGGATCAACCATATCAGCTTTAACACTATGTTCATTCCATCTTTTTTCAAGAGTGCTTCCTTCCAACCTAGCAGAATGTAAAAGCCCTGGGGCTACAGCATTTATCCTAAGCCCTGTCTCCAAAGCAAGCGATGCTGTGTATGCTGACACTGCTGCCTTTGAGGCATCATAGTGCGCTGTCATCCCAAATCCAGGATGGATTGCATTTATCGATGATATGTTCACAATCGAACCATTCTTTTTTTCCAACACAGGAAGCAACGCTCTCGTAATTCTGAAGAGCCCTTTTACATTGACATCGAACACTTTATCAAAGTCCGATTGAGATATCGTTTGTTGCATCCCTTCTGTGAATATCCCAGCATTGTTTATAAGAACATCTATCTCTCCAACCTCTCTCACTAAAGAATCAACATCAAAATCGTCCTCAAAATCAAGTTTTATGCTATCAATGCCAGAGCGGGATGTCTTTATAACATCAAACCCATTATCCAAGAATGTCTTACATATGGCTTTCCCTAGATTGGAGCATCCTCCTGTAACAAGCACCTTCATAGCAAATACTCTCTCAAATCAGGATACTTATCCAAAAGCTTTTCAGTTGGTTCGTTATAATCAGAATCAACATAATGGGGGCTCATTACAGTCGAGAACAAAGCATAATCACCATCTATAAGCTTTGTTGCTTGCCATTCACCAGCCTTTATCATAGATGTTCGATTATCGCAATCGATTATTCTTCTCTTCAAAGAGCCTCCATCAACAAGCGTAACTTGCTCGCATCTTCCCCCTTCAAGAAAGAACCACACTTCATCACTTGAAAGGAGATGCAAAGATGAAAAACTGTCTTTCGTAATAAGGTAGTAAATAGCTCCTGCCTCATTTCCGAAAAGGTGGAGAAACCTAAAGAAACCTCCTTCTTTTGCAAGAGGCTTCAAGGAGAGTCTTCTTATCAGCTCATCGACACGGGCCATGTCTTGACGATCTCCTTGACAAGTTTTGAGAATGATTTCTTGACTCTGTTTCCTGTCTCTATCACCTCTTCATGGTTCAAGCTTTGATCCAAGATTCCCGCAGCCATATTAGTCAAGCAGCTTATCCCTAATGTATGCATCCTCATTTGAGATGCAGCAATTGCCTCTGGCACTGTCGACATTCCAACAGCATCAGCTCCTGCTATACGCGCAAACCTGACTTCTGCCTTCGACTCAAATGAAGGACCTGTAAATAGCATATAAACACCCTCTTTCAGAGCTATTGATGTGCTTTTTGATGCCTCTCTTGCTATCTTGATCAATTCTGGATCATATGCTTTTGTCATATCAAAGAATCTTTCTCCCAGCTCATCATGGTTCATTCCCCTGCAAGGATTATCAGCAATAAGCTTTATATGATCTGTAATAAGCATCAAATCACCAGGCTTCCAAGCTGTGTTGACACACCCTGCTGCATTTGTGAGAAAAAGCGATTTGATAGAGAGCATGAACATTGTCCTGATTGGGTATACTACCTGATCCATCGAGTACCCCTCATAATAATGGAAGCGCCCTTGCATGCAAAGAACTCTTCTTCCTTCCAGTTTTCCAATCACAAGCCTTCCCTTGTGTCCTTTTACTGTCGATACTGGAAAATGTGGTATGTCATGGTAGTCTATGCATACAGCATCCTCGATCTCATCTGCCAAATCACCAAGGCCAGAACCTAGGACTATGCCAATCTCTATCTTCTCGTCTCCAGCCTTTGCTTTGATATACTCAGCGCTTTCCTTAAGTTTATTAATCAATTCATCCATGTTTTTACCTCATCGATACTATAGCATAAAAACATACATATGCATAAAACAATCCTTTGGTCTTTGTTTGTATAAATGCTATATTTATTGTATGGAAAACTTACATATCAAAAATTGCATTGCATATACAGAAAATGGCATAAGACATGAACTCTTTGTAACAAATGGATATTTCTCAAAAAAAGAGAACGGGATTGATTACAAGGAAATTGATGGAAAATCATATCTGGCAATCCCTGGCTTTATCGACACACACATCCACGGAATAGGTGGTTTTGGAACAGAAGACGGAACACCAGATGCAATTCTGGGGATGTCTGATTTTCTTATAAAGGAAGGTGTCACCACTTTTTTCCCGACTATCTATACAGACACTCTCGAAAGAATGACCAATGACGAAAGGGCAATAGCTCAAGCAATCGGCAATGAAAAAGGAGCAGAAATAGGCGGAATCCATCTCGAAGGACCTTTCATTTCTCCTTTCAAAATTGGAGCACAGAACCCTGCTGGAAGAAAAAATCCATCAAAGGACGTGATGGAAAGCTTGATCACTGCAGGCCAAGGCAAAGTAAAAGCAATGACAATGGCTCCAGAGCTTGATGGAATCGATGCTGTAGCAGAGCTTGCAATAGAGCACAATATAGTTCCTCTTTGCGGACATACAAATGCAACATATGAAGAGACATTGAAAGGAAGAGAACATGGCATTAAGCATGCAACACACCTTTTCAATGCTATGACTGAGTTGAAAAACAGAGCTCCAGGAGTAGTAGGTGCTGTCCTTTCTTCTTCCGACATGACAGCCGAGATAATCGGAGATGGGAAGCACATCCATCCAAGCAACATCAAGCTTTCAATAGAAAAGCTTGGCGTAGATCGTGTTGCCATAATCACAGATAGCTTGCGCCCTACAAGACAAAAAGAAGGAAAGCTTACAGCAAATGGTGTCGAAGTAGAGATGAAGGACAATCTTTGGGTTACAAAAGGAAATACTGACTTAATCCAAGGCTCTTGTCTTACAATGCTTGAGGCATTTAAAAATCTCCTTGGCTGGGGCTTCTCGATTGAAGATTCAATAAAGATGACATCAACAACGCCATCTAGAATCTACTCGCTATCTGATAGAGGCTCTATAAAGGAAGGAAAGAGAGCAGATTTCATTTTGCTTGATACTAATATTGATATACACTCAGTGTTTGTGAATGGAGATGAGCGATATGTGGTACGATAAACTAAAAAACAAAAGACTTTGGTCTATATTCAACGAGATTGAGCAAATTCCAAGGGAAAGCGGAAATGAGGAAGGTGTTAGAAACTACCTTGTAGCGTGGGGAAAGGAGCATAATTTCGAGACTCTTATAGACAGGGTTGGAAATGTCATAATCAAAGTTCCAGCAACAAAAGGATATGAAAATCTACCTTCTATTGCACTTCAAGGCCATATGGATATGGTTTGCGTAAAGAAAGAAGGTTCAAAACACGATTTCTCAAAGGATCCTATTGAGGTTGTTGAGGAAAATGGTGTGATCCATGCAAAAGACACATCACTTGGAGCCGATAATGGCATTGCTATTGCAATAATTCTAGACATTTTCTCCGATCCTAAAGCTGAACATGGAAAACTTGAGGGTATTTTCACAGTTTCCGAGGAAACTGGTCTAACAGGTGCTTTCGGAATAGATCCAAAGCTAATTGAATCGAGACGCCTTTTGAACCTAGACTCCGAAGAGGAAGGAATCTTTTATATCGGATGCGCAGGTGGAATAGAAATCGATGCAACAAAGAAAGCAAAATATGTAGAAGCAGAAGGCGATGCACTAACTGTCAAAGTAACAGGTGCATTGGGAGGTCACTCTGGTGGTGAAATCCACAAAGAGAGAGCAAATGCAATTAGCATCCTTGCACGATATCTAAACAGGCTCCCATCTTTTCAAATCGCAAAAATCTCCGGCGGAACAAGGCGAAATGTTATCCCATCTTCAGCCGAAGCAACGATTGTCGTAAAGGACAAGGAAAAAGCAACATCCATTCTAAATGCGTTGAACAAAGAGATAGAAAAAGAATTCGAGTTGAGCGACAAAAACGTCAGACTCGAGATAGAGCCTTGTGCAATGCCTGATAAAGCCTTAAAAAAGAAGACATCTTCAAATCTTGCAGATCTTTTGTTCACATCACCAGAGGGAGTAAAGTCGATGAGCCTTGCACTTCCTGGTGTAGTTGAGACATCAGACAATCTTGCGATTGTACATCTGGATGATGAGAAGATATCTGTCGTATGGTCTGTAAGAAGCTCTGTAGAGAGCAGGAAGTTGAACCTTGCATACCAGATACAGACTCTTGCCGAGGGCTTTGGATTCAAAACAGTTCTTTCTGGAGACTACCCTGCTTGGCAACCTGATCCAAAATCAAAGTTCCTGAAGGAAGTTGCAAATTCCTATAGGAAGATAACAGGCAAAAAACCGAAGATTACAGCAATCCATGCTGGCCTTGAATGTGGGATCATAAACAAAGCAATAGAGGGCATGGACAGCCTATCAATCGGACCAAACCTATTTGATGTCCATTCTGTCAATGAACATGTTGAAGCAAAATCTGCTGAACGCACCTCTGATTTTGTAAAAGAAATGCTCAAGGACATAAAATGAAAAGAGTTGCCATCGCCTCAGATAGACAAGAACCTTACAAATCAGCATTTTGCTACAAGCAAGATTATGTGAATGAAGCATATACAAGTGCAATTATAAAAGCAGGAGGCGCTCCTCTTGTGTTGCCATATGCTGAACCAACATTTGCAGAAAGCCTTTTATCTGGGATTGATGGCCTTTTGCTAATCGGAGGAAACGATATAGCTCCGGTTTTGTATGGAGAGGATATACGTTATGCCCAAAACGTTGACGAAGAGCTCGATCGCTTTCATATGGGGCTAATTACATATGCACGCAAAAAAGGAATCCCTATATTGGGAATATGCAGAGGTTTCCAGCTTCTGAATGTTGCTTTTGGCGGGACATTGTACCAAGATCTTGAAAAAGAAAGAGACTCATCTATCAACCATAGGAATTTAGATAAGCCATATACAGCATCCCATGATGTAGAGCTAACAGAAGGAACTCGACTTTACAGTATGATTGGCGAGAAATATATTGGCGTCAACAGTCTTCACCACCAAGGAGTGAATGCATTGGGTTTTGGCTTGACAGCCTCAGCCTATGCTCCAGATGGTCTTGTTGAAGCATTTGAGTGCGAAAAAACTCTTGGAGTACAATGGCATCCAGAGGCAATGGGCGATTGCATGGATACAATCTTCAAAGACTTTATTGAAGGCCTTTAGAATGAACAGAATACAAAAACTACATATCCTGAATTCAATGTACTATGAGCCGACAGATATTTCCCTTGATGAAATCATTTCCTCTCTAAATGACAAAGAGAGAGGATTTGATGCTATCGCCATATATAAGTTCAAAAGACAAGATGAATTGCTAGAGATAGAAAAAGAAGCAATAGGAATTCATAGGATGCCACAATCTCTTGAGCCTGAGCATCCAGAAAACCCAGAAGAATTGCTCTCTATAAAAGAAGGGAGCTACTTTTTCATGCAACTTCCAGTCCTAGATGAAAACCAATTGAAACTTGAGCTTTTGCCTTTCATTGGAGGCAAAGAAGATGGAAAAGTGATTGTCAGGATATTCAAGGAAAACCGATTCGAAGAAATAATGCAATTCATGATGAAATGCTGAAAAGGATTCCTTCCCTTTAAATACGTTGTATACAAATCTTAAAAGAGTATTGAAGTATACTAAGACCGTAAATTAGACAGGAGGTGAAAAAACAAAGAACATCTGCTACATTTTCCAAAGGAGAGGAAGATGGGAAAACAGAGAAAGACCTACAGCGAAAGCTTCAAGAGGAAGGTCGCGATTGATGGCATAAGGATGAACGGCAACTTTGCAGAGGTTGCGGCGAAATACGACATAACGCCCAGCATGGCATACAACTGGTGCGTTGATCTTGAGAACGGGAAGGACACCAGGGAAATGAAGCAACTGAGGAGGAAACTCGATGAGGCTCAGACGCAGCTTGACCTGATGGCAAAGGAGATTGGGAAGAAGCAGCTGGAGGTGGAGCTTTTAAAGAAAAAGACAGCTCGACGCTAGCAATGGATGCATTTGATACTCTTAAATTACCGAAGATGATATTCAGAAATTCCATAATATAACAGTCAAATAGAATCCATTCCAGGCGTACTGTTTTTGAGATACTAAGTGAAAGAATCTTCTCCTATATTCAAATGATAGGAGAAGGATGACTTCAACAATGCTTTGAGCGCATGCAAAGAAAAGATGTTGAGACTGCAATCTTTGCAGCCTCATATTTTTAGAGTTTTATGATTTTTTTATCTTCAGAACTCTTATATACAGCTTCGATAATAGAGACAGCTTTCATTGCCTCTTCGCCTGTAATAAATGGCTTTCTGCCTGTTTTGATTGCATCTATGACATCTTCGAATTCCAGTTTGTGCCCATGATAACCAATAGCCTTTGGATCTGATGCGCCTCCTCCAGATGTAATCAAGGAAGAGTATTTTTCTCTTATCTCATTGTCTTCTGGCCTTTCATCCTTAAAACTCCAAAACTTCAAGCTTTCTTCTTCAAGAATTGCGCTACCCTCTGTACCAGAGATCTCGATCCTCTTGAAAAACCCTGGCCATGATGATGTAGTTCCTTCTATGACTCCCAAAGCACCGGATTTAAATGTAAGAACAGCAACAGCTGTATCCTCAACTTCGATATTTGTGTGTGCTAGTGTTCTACATTCTCCAGATACTGTATCGACAGCTCCTCCAAACCAAGAGAGCAAATCGATTGCATGGATGCCTTGATTCATCAAAGCCCCACCACCATCAAGTTTCTTTGTTCCATGCCAAGAGACAGAGTCATAGTACTCTTGCGAGCGATACCACTTTATTTGAGCATCGATCAAGACTACTTTTCCGAACCGGCCTTCATCAAGAGCTTTCTTTATAAGACGTGGTGCATCATGGAATCTTGACTGGAAGATACCAGAAAGAACAACATTCTTCTCTTTTGCTTTATCAATAAGTTTTTGGCATCTTTCTACAGTTATTTCCAAAGGTTTTTCTATTACAACATTCTTTCCTTGATCCATTGCCTTCAAAGCAACATCCAAGTGCGCTCCAGATGGAGTTGTTATTGTTACAGTGTCAACAACAGAGAGAAAAGCGTTGAAGTCAGAAAAAGCTTTGCATCCATTCTTTTCAGCAAATGCGTCAGCTCTTTCTTTGTTGATATCATAACAAGCGACAAGTTCTGCATCAGCAATCTCTTTCAAGGCCATTGCATGGACAGACGCAATCACACCTGTCCCTATTATCCCAAATCTTATTTTGTCCATTTTACCTCCCTTGCATCGGCTTGCGCCTCGATTGCAATTCTGGCGCTTTCAAATACATGATCTTCGCTCATGGCTCTATTGCCACCATCGATGCAATCCAATATGAACTGCCCGAAGAAAGGAAATCCAACCGTTCCAGATGCATTTATGTGATGCTCACCTTTGCTATCAACAAAATAAATGTTGTCTGTGCTATCTTTTTCTGCAACATTTACATATTTTCTTATCTCTGCTGTAGCCTTTGTTCCAACAATGAATACTCTTCCATCTCCCCAAGCTCTGAGTCCATCTGGAGTGAACCAATCCATTCGAACATAGCAAGATGCACCGCTTGATGTCGTAACAACAGCCTCTCCGAAGTCATTGAACTCTGGCTTGTCTTGATTCTCATAGTTTCCAACTTGGCTATAATCAACTGTTGCACTATCAGAATGTGTATATGAAAGAAGTTGCTCGAATTGATGTGTACCTATATCAGCAAGTATCCCTCCGTTCTTGTCTTTTTCGAAAAACCACGTTGGTCTTGTTGTCTTATTGAGTCTATGTGGCGCAAGAATAGTGACAGAGACTATCTTTCCGAATAATCCCTCGTCAATCATCTTCTGTACATAGACAGCAGCCTCGACATGGATTCGCTCGCCAAAATAGACCATAAACTTCTTCCTGTATTGCTCAACTGCCTCTTTTACTCTTTCAAGGTCGACAAGAGACAACAGTCCTGGCTTATCAACAAAGATGTTCTTTCCTTTTGACATGGCTTTGATTGCAAGATTTGCCCTTTTGTCTGGTCTTATCGCACTAGCTACAAGGGAAATACTTTCATCGTCCAAAATAGCATTCTCCGAATCGACATCAATTGCCTCTGGATATTGTTTTTGGAACTCTTTTACCTTTTTATCATCTGGATCATAAACATTCTTAAGCTCTGCTCCAGCTTCTTTCAAACCGTTGACCATAGCATATATGTGCCCATGGTCAAGGCCGATTACAGAAAATTTGAATTCGCCAGGTTTTACAACCTTTTCTACGACGTTCTTAGAAACAGGAGCATAGTTCTGTCCATCCATCTTGCCACTCATTTTGCCTTCCTTTTACCGATTTTCTTGAATACTCCGAATTGAGAAAGAACCAAAGCAATGATCAAAATCAAAAAGAAAACACAAATAGGTCTTTGGAACATAGGGGCAAATGATCCATTTGAAAGCTTCAATGCACGTCTTAGATTCGAGTCAAGCATCGAGCCAAGTATGACTCCAAGCAAGAAAGGAGCCGCAGGAAACTCAAGCGATGTCAAGACCAACCCAATCAAGCCGAATATGAACATTACTTTAACATCAAAGAGATTGTAATTGATCAGATATGAACCAATTACGCAAAGAACATAGATAATCGGCATCAAGAATTTTTTGTTTACTCCGAGGATTTTCACAGTGATCTTCGATAGAACAAGCGCAATCAAGAACATAGCAAATGATGCCAATGCAAGATAGACGCAAATATTATATAAAAAATCTGGCGACTCAGACATCAACAAAGGCCCAGGCCTATAGCCATGCATCAAGAATGCTGCAAGAAGGACAGCTGCCGGAGCAGAGCCTGGGACAGCAAGGCTTAACACAGGAATTATAGCACCGCCGATACATGAGTTGTTTCCAGTCTCTACTGTGATAACTCCTCTTGGGTTTCCTTTTCCGAATGTCTTTCTCTCTTCCTCGCTTGAAAGGCTCTTTGTTGCCCAATAAGAAAGCCATCCTCCAGTGTCTTCTCCGACACCAGGAATTATTCCAACACCTACTCCTATGATAGCTGAGCGGATGATTGTTATTATATTCTTACAAATAAGCTTTATGCCTTTCTTAGCCTCAAATTTTGATGACGCTATAACATTCTCTTGCTGGTTTCTCTTAAATGCTCTAACAATCTCAGGAAAACCAAAAAGTCCAATCATTACAGGAATAAGCTGTATTCCAGACATCAAATTCACATTTCCAAAGCTGAAACGTGCAAAAGTATCGACAGTGTCGAGACCGATTACAGATACAATTAGACCAAGCACACCACTTATCCATCCTTTTATAGGACTTGCTTGTGCTGTGATTGTTCCACAAATAAGGATTCCGAATACAGAAAGAAGGAAGAACTCCCATGATGCAAACTTCAGTGCAAGACTTGTCAAAAGAGGTGTCAATGTGAGAACAAAGATAACACTGATCAAGGTTCCTAGGAAACTTGAACCAGTTGCCAGAAATATAGCAAGACCGCCCTTTCCTTGCTTTGCCATTGGATATCCATCCAAAGCTGTCGCCGCAGAAGCTGGTGTTCCAGGAATATTCAATAGGATTGCTGATTGGCACCCTCCTGAGATTGCACCAACATAGATCGACAAGAGCGCAATAAGTGCTGTCTGAGTCGGAAAGTTATATGTCAATCCCGTCAAAAGTGCAATTGCCATTGTAGCAGAGAGCCCCGGGAGCATTCCCATTACAAGGCCTACAAGCGTTGCCAGGAACATGACCAGAAGATTGAATGGTTGCATTGCCGTCACGAATGCAACACCAAGATATTCTAATGCCATTTAATATCTCCTTAAGGAAGCGCTGCATTGAAGCAGTACTGAAATACAATCACAACCAATGCAATAGCACCCATTGCGACAATGATGTTCATCCACCATTTTGCAGCTCTCAGATAGAAAAAGAGAGCAAGTAAGAAAATTATAGATGCGATCCAGAATGGGAGGATCTCCATCAAAATAAATGAATATATTGCCATAATCACAACACCGCCTGCTGTGAAAAGAGTCTCTTTGCTGGTTATATATTCCTTTATACCTTTGCACGCTTTATTAACATGCTTAGACAAATCGCCTTTTATATCATCACTACCTTTTAACAGTCCAAAAGCAAAGATGATACTGAATATAAACAGAAAAGCTCCAAGGATTACAGGTAAAAATCCAGGAGAAATTGAAAATTCTGTTATGAAATAAGGAGCACTAGCCGCTCTTTTGTAGATAAGCAAGCCCTCGACAAATACGTAAATGCCAAGAATTGCCAAGACAAAAGAGAAGACAAGTTCCTTCGTCTTTTTTTCCATAAAAATGTCCTTATAGATTACGGGCCGCCTTTTTAGGCAACCCGTTTGAATACAAAACTACTTTCGCTCGATACCGAATTTCGCTGGGTCGATAGTGACAGCACCAGCATCATACATCAAATAGCATGCTTTAGAAGCAAAATTCTCAAGATATGCTTGAGACTCCTCTCTTCCCATCGGTATCACATCAAAACTCTTGAGTGCGCAGAAATCCAAGAAAGCTTGATCCTTTACAGCATAAGAAAATGCTTTGTCTAGCTTTGCAAGAGATGTCTCAGGAAGTCCTTTTGGAATAAGAATGCCTGTAACCTCTCCCATTGGAAGATACTTTGCAGCCTCTGGATAGAATTCCTTTATAGATGGGATAGTAATTCCATCAGCAATTGTAATGTCCTTGTCAGAAAGTGTGCAAAGTGCTTTTACCTGTCCTGAGATGATTGCATCCTTGTATTCAGCCAAAAGCTGTGGACAGAAATCAACTTCGCCAGCAAGAGTTGCTGTGAAAGCAGGGCCACCACCTTGGTATGTGATGTGCTTGTATGGTGCTCCAGCAATCTGCTTGATAATCTCTGCTCCGAAGTGACCACCAGAACCAATACCAGCTGTTCCAGCTGTAATTTCACCAGGATTTTCCTGAATTGCTTTTATCAAGTCCTCAATGGTATTGAAAGGAGAGTTTGCTGGCACTACAATAACATTTGGAGCATAGGTGGCAATCCAGATATCCCAGTCTCTGAAAGTCTTGTCTGTATAACCATTGATTGGCATTGTACAAAAAGCAAGCATGCCATTTGCCAATAAAGTATACCCATCTACCTTGCTATTTTGGACGTTCAGTGTTCCAGCACTGCCACCAGCACCAGGTGTGTTTACAACATTGATGGTTACTCCAAGATCCTTTCCCATAGCATTTGCGAGTGCGCGGGCTGTAAGGTCTGTGGTTCCACCTGCTCCATATGGAACAGTCATGTTGATAGTCTTGTTTGGATATGTATCCTCTGTTGCGCCTTGGGCGAAAAGAGTTGCTGATACAAAGCCGATCAACAATAAGATGACCATAATCTTTTTCATCTCATTTCCTCCTATTTTCTACAGATTGCCCATCGATTATGGAACAATCGTGTATATACCTTTGCGGCTTCAAAGGCTTTCCTTGTATTTGCGCAAGAAGAACCTTTGCGGCCGTAGTTCCAAGCTCAGAGTCGTTCATATCGACCCGAGCAAATTTGTTCATTCCCGTATAGGACCATTCCGGGGATCCAATCAACAGAACCGAAATGTCGTGAGGAATGTTCAAATTCTTTTCAACCAGGCAATCAACACCGCCTTTCGCTTGTATATTGAATCCATAGAATATTGCTGTTATATCAGGATGTTCAGATAAGAGCTTTCCTGTCAGTTCATATCCTGCTTTTGCAGAAAAATCCCCTTCTTCCACAATTACTTCAGCCTTGCCTTGGCTATGAGTCAAAACAGCAAGACGTCTTGCATCAAGATCTCTTATATTTGACTTCCACCCCACATACCCAATCTTTTTATGCCCCTTTTCAATCAGATATTCTATGCCTCTTTTTCCACATCCATAGTTGTCCGTTGTAACCCAAAAATAATCTGGAACAGTCTCAAGTGGCCTATCGACAACTACCATATTCATTCCTACATCACGAATGAGTTTCGTGTTCTCGGCACCTTTGCAAGTCGGTGTTACGATTATCCCATCGACTCTTTGGGCAAGAAGCCTATGGATTATCGCTTTTTCCCTTTCAGGATCATCATACGTGTCGCAAATGATCATGTCATAACCGCTTTTCACAAAGACATCTTCTGCTGCAATTATTATTCGAGTGAAAAACTGGTTTTCGAATTGCGGAATCAATATGCCGACAAGCTTTCTGTCCTTGCCTTTTAACGATGATGCACCATTGCATTTTATGTAATTGAGCTTTGCAGCTGCTTTTAAAACCTTCTCCCTCGTCTCTTCGCTTACATATCTGTCTTTTTTGTCATTTAGGACATAGGAAACTGTGCCAACTGTTGTTCCTGCAAGTTCGGCAACATCTTTAAGTGTTGTATAGTTTGCCATTCCAGCCTCCATAACAATCGATATGCAAACGTTTGCATATTGCTTTACAAATATAAGGCGTTCATCATCGCCCAAATAAATTGAAACACCAAAGATATACGCTGTCAATAAAAATGTTGAATCATTCGATTTGCCACATGTGCACAACAAAGCTATACTCATTTCTATGGAAATAGAAAAAGTCAGCGACACATACCATAAGATAACATTTACAAACGGCAAGAAGATATTCCTGATTGGAACAGCACATGTTTCAAAGAGCAGCGTTGAAGAAGTTGAAAACATAATAGAAGAAGAAAAGCCAGACAGAATATGCATCGAACTCGATGAGAGCAGATTGAAAAACAAATCAGAGCAAAAGGCATGGGAGTCAATGGATATCAAAAAAGTCCTCAAGGAAGGAAAAGGCTTTTTGCTTCTTGCTAACACAGCTCTTGCTTCTTTCCAAAAAAGGATGGGCGCAAAGACAGGAATAGATCCTGGCGCAGAAATACTTGGAGCTGCACGCATTGCAAAAGAGAAAAACATCCCAGTATCGCTTTGCGACAGAGAGATCCAAGTAACATTCAAAAGAGCATGGGCTAAGAGTTCCCTATGGAACAAAAGCAAGCTTCTAGCAACTCTTATATCAGCAGCATTCTCAAAAGAAGAAGTCACAGAAGAAGAACTTGCAAAGCTCAAGAATGAAGAGACTTTGGAAGCAATGCTTAATGAAGTGGCAAAAGAACTGCCTTCAGTCAAGGAGGTTCTGATAGACGAAAGAGACAGATTCCTTGCTACAAAAATATTCACAGCACCAGGAGAGAGAAAAGTTGCTGTAATAGGTGCTGGCCACACACAAGGAATCATCAGAACCCTTGGTCTTTTGGAGAATGGAGAAATATCGACAAACACAGATGATATAAATTCTGTTCCACCTAAAGGTAAAGCTGGAAAGATCCTATCGTGGATAATTCCACTGGCAATAATCTTGCTAATTGTCCTTGGTATAGTCCTAAATGGATGGGACCAAGGATTGAAGACTTTCGGACTATGGGCCATTGCGAACTCCACTGGCACATTTATCTTTACTCTTATCGGAGGCGGAACATTCGTAAACTCTGTACTCAGTGCCATTACAGCTCCTTTCTTCGCATTGAATCCCGTTCTGGGAGTTGGCATGTTTGCAGGCGTATTGCAAGCTACGATGAAGAAGCCTCAAGTGAAGGACTTCGAGATGTTAAGCGATGATGCTACAAAGCTGAAAGGCTGGTACAAAAACAGGCTCTTGCGATGCTTGCTAGTCTTCTTAACCAGCTCAATAGGAAGCATTCTAGGATCTCTTGTTGCATTCCCAATCCTAATTGCAAGGCTGTAGTTTTCTCAATGCCCTCCTAAATTGGAAAAAGAAGAGTATTGAGCAGAATATTATCGAAATAAAATCCGAAACTGGCTCTGAAAGGTAAACCGCCATAACTTTGTTGTCGGGAAAGATCGCTGGAAGAATGAATATCATTGGGATAATCAAGACAAACTTCCTCATGACAGCAACTATAATGGAACTCTTTGCACAGCCAATGGCCGTAAATGTTGCCTGGCATGCCATTTGCACACCAAACAGGCCCATCATAGACATATAAATCCTAAGGTAAGGAGATGCAAATCTATTTAAAGCATCATCGGATGTGAAAAACCGCACTAATACATTAGGAGCAAACATACACAAAAGCCAAATTGAAAACGTAAAAATCGTATCTACAGTAACAAGGCGCTTGAATGCGCTTTGGACTCTGCTCTTGTTTCCAGCTCCATAGTTGTAACTTATTATCGGTTGCGTCCCTTGACCTATTCCTTGCGTTGGCATCATCACGAATTGCATCACAGATGTAAGGATTGTCATTGCCCCTACAGCTAGATCGCCACCATACTTCAAAAGAGATGAATTATAGCAAACGAAAACAAGGCTTTCTGATGATTGCATTATAAAATTTGCTAGTCCCAAGGAAATAGAAGAAAACACTATCTTGTACTCGAGTTTGAGGTTTTTCTTTTTTATCTTCAATGCTGTTTTCTTTCCGCAAAGAAAAGATAAAACCCAAATTGTTGATACAGCTTGGGAGATTATTGTTGCTAATGCCGCGCCTTTGACGCCCATGCCAAAAGCAAATATGAAAACTGGATCCAATATTATATTGCAAATTGCACCTATCACAACAGAAAGCATTGATGTCTTTGCAAAACCCTGGGCTGTGATAAATGCATTCATTCCAAGCGTTAGCTGAACAAATATAGTTCCCAAAGTATATATATTGAGATAGTCGGATGCATAAGAAATAGTATTGTCGCTAGCTCCAAACGCCAACAAAAGCTCTTCTCCAAAGATGAGAAGCAAAACTGTCAAGGCAATCGATATAAAGATTTGAGTTGTGAAGCAATTACCAAGGATCTTCTCGGCAAGATCATTGTTTTTCTTCCCCATCTCAATTGATGCACGTGGTGCGCCACCAGATGATACAAGAGATGCAAAAGCTGATACTATCATGATTATAGGGAAACATACTCCAAGGCCAGTTAGTGCCAATGCTCCTGCGCCTGGGATATGTCCGACATAGATCCTATCAACTAGATTGTAAAGCATGTTTATAACTTGTGCGCACACTGTTGGGATTGCCAGTTTGAGCATAAGCTTTCCAATTGGCTCTTTTTCCAAGAACGTCCTATCTTCCATTTTGATCATTTCCTTTTGTATGCAGCAATAATCGCACTCTTTATATCGCGCACAGCAATAGTTGGAATCCCTGTCTTTTTTTCCCTGCTTTTATCTGCTGCGATAAAGGATTCAAAACCCATTTCCTTTACGGCCTTTGCTCTTCTACTGAAGAAAGACACTGGACGAACTTCTCCTGCAAGCGACAACTCTCCCCAAAAAGCGATATGAGATGATAGCGACGTATTTGTCTTTGAACTATATAGCGCCAAAGCTATTGCCAAGTCGATGGAACCTTCTGATAGCCTCATTCCACCTGCCACATTGATGTATATATCTTGATCTGACAAATTGACACCTGCGTGTCGCTCTAAAATTGCAGCTATTCTATTTACTCTTGAGTTATCTATTTTATCAGAGTATATCCTCTGGTACCCCGATTTTGCAGGCACAACCAGAGCTTGTATCTCAACAACAAAAATCCTTGATCCCTCAACAACAGGTGTAAATGCTATTCCTGGCGGAAGCTCATCCTTGTCTCTTGATGCAAGAAAGTAAGAAGAAGGGTCTACAACTCCTTTGAGTCCTTCCTCTCCCATTTCAAAAAGACCTATCTCATCAACAGATCCAAACCTGTTCTTGCTTGATCGCAAAAGTCTCATTCCAGAATCGGCACTCTCGAAATACAATACAGTATCAACCATATGTTCTACTATCTTAGGGCCAGCAATGAGTCCATCTTTTGTGACATGTCCTATGAAAAAGATAGAAGAGCCTATCTTCTTTGCAAGCAACGAGAGCTCCATACAACATGTCTTTATTTGATTTGGAGACCCTGCAACGGAAGAGATTGAGGATGAGCACAAGGTTTGCAATGAATCGACAACCACATATTCTGCCTTTGTATGCTCTATAACATCGGAAAGAGCCTCTAAGCGAGTGTCACAGAAGATATAGATCTTGTCAGAAGGAAGAGATAGTCTCTCTGCACGCATACGCACCTGAGATGGAGACTCCTCGCCAGATACGTACAATACCCGAGATTGCTTTGCCAAGTTCGCGAGCATCTGTATCATTATCGTGGATTTTCCGATACCGGGCTCTCCTCCAACAAGAACAGAGGAAGGCCTCATAACTCCTCCTCCAAGAACTCTATCAAGCTCTGCAATACCAGAAGAGACTCTCATTGCTTTATCAAAAGGAACATCGGAAAGCTTTCTGACCTTATCATCCATAATGGGCCTTCCAGAAGCATTCTTTGCTGGGATTTCAACCTCCTCCACAAAAGAGTTCCAGCTACCACACTCTGGACAGCGTCCAGCCCATTTGGACTCTTCATGCCCACACTCGGAACATACGTATTTGACTAGGCTTTCCTTTGCCATCTATTTTCCTTTTTCAAGAGGAGTCATCCTCGTTTTGTATAGTTAAAAATCCAAAAGCTCCACATCAAAGATAAGCCATGCATTTGGAGGTATTACACCAGGATATCCATATTCACCATAGCCTAGCTCTGGCGGAATGACAAGTGTCCTCTTTTCTCCTTTATGCATTGTAACCAATGCCTCATTCCAGCCTTCTATCACTTGGCCAATCCTGAATGTCGCAGGCTCTTTTCTGATAAGAGAGCTATCGAAGATCTTTCCATTTAGAAGCGTCCCTTGATAGTGGACTGTAACCTTATCTCCAAACTTTGGAGACTTGTCCCCATCTCCTTCTTTCGTGATCACATATCTCAAGCCACTCTTTGTCTTTATTGCATCCGGAAAACGATTATCAATCTCTTCTATGATCTTCTTGTCAGCTTCTTCTTTTGCTTTCTTAGCCCTCTCCTCTGCTTGATCGACAAGAGTTGCGAAAGTCTCTCCCGACACATCAAAGTTTTCAGCATCCTTTCCGACCCTTACAATCTCAACATGCTTGATTGTATCGCCTTGCTGCATCTTATTCACAACATCCTGGCCTTCCACAACGTGTCCAAAGACTGTATGCTTGCCATCGAGCCACGGTGTCGCAACATGCGTTATGAAGAACTGAGAGCCATTTGTTCCTGGTCCAGCATTTGCCATAGACAAAACTCCTGGGCCATCATGTTTCAAGGAAGAATCAAACTCATCAGGAAATCTATAGCCAGGACCGCCTGTTCCATCTCCCTTAGGACATCCCCCTTGGATCATGAAATCATTTATTACCCTATGAAATTTCAAGCCATCATAAAAAGGCTTTCCCTTTTCTGTTGTATTGAGTTCTCCTTCTGCAAGGCCAACAAAATTGCACACAGTCATTGGAGTCTTCTTGTATTCAAGCTCCAAAGTAATATCACCTCTTGAAGTATGCAATATCGCATACAATCCGTCTTTCAAATCTTTCTTTTCCATATTATATTCCTTCGATTTCCAATTAATCTTCAAATAGTTCTTGACCCTTGCTCAAAAGAGAATAAATCCTCTCCAAATCAGCTTGGCTCTTGTATTTGATTTGCAACTTTCCTCTTCTTAGCGTCCCCTTGATTTCGCACCTTGAGCCAACAGCTGAAACAAATTTCTCCTCTATCGATATTATATCACTGTCTTTCGTTGTGCTCTTTTTAGATGTTGCTAGCTTTTGCCCTTTATTGTATGCGGCAGCAAGAGCCTCCGCCTCTCTTACAGAAATTCCTTCTTGCAATATCTTGTTTCTCAAAAGTATCACATCTGAGGGATTAACAAGAGAGAGAAGAACACGAGCATGGCCTGCACTCATAGCACCTGATATCACATCATCTTTAATAGAATCTGGAAGAGACAAAAGTCTTATCGAGTTTGCGATTGCCGATCTTGATTTACCGACTTTTTTTGCTACTTCCTCTTGAGAGTAGCCGGATCTTTGAATCAAGTAATCGTAAGCAGCTGCCTCTTCGATAGAATTTAGATCCTCTCGCTGTATATTCTCTATAAGAGCTATCTCTATTCTTTGTATCTCAGAAAGAGACACAACAATAACTGGAAGCTTATCTAGCCCTGCTATCTTTGCTGCTCTATATCTTCTTTCGCCAGCAATTATAGAATATTGGCCAGGTGCATACTCCTCAACAGTCAGTGGCTGAAGTATACCTTGGTTTTTTATTGATGTTGCTAATCCATTTAAAGAACTCTCATCAAAAGTCTTTCTTGGTTGGTGTGGATTAGGACGTACATTTTGAATAGGAACATAAATAGCTTCAAGCCTTTCTGGATTCTTGTCAGCTAAGTTTGTGGATATCGTCTTGTTTATAACGCTATCAACTTGGGCATCGTAATCAAAGCCATCCAATAGAGAGCCCATTCCTCTTCCTAGCCCTCTTTTCTTTTCACTAGACACGGTTTATAACCTCCTTAGCCAATTCCAAAAAAGCTTTAGCACCTCTATTTGAGCGATCATAGCAATCTATTGGCAAGCCATGAGATGGAGCCTCTGCCAAACGGACAGATCTTGGAATAATTGTTTTAAATACCAAATCAGGAAAGAATTCTGTAATATCTTCTACCACTTCCTGGTTTAGTCTTGCACGTTTTGAGTACATAGTAAAAAGAATTCCCATTATCCTTATATCTGGATTCAATTTCTTTTTTACATTCGTAATCGTCCTCATAATCAAATTCAATCCTTCCATTGCCAAGAACTCGCATTGCAAAGGAATAATTACATTGTTACACCAAACCAAAGCATTCATTGTTTCAAGGCCTAAAGAAGGTGGACAATCCAAAAGAATGTATTCATAATCTTCTTCGATTGGCTTTAAAGCTTTATCCAGAAAATGCTCCCTGTCATCTTGATCTACAAGTTCAACACCTAACCCTGCCATATCCAAAGAGCCTGGAATGAGGAACAAATGCTTGACAATCGTTGGCTGTATTGAATCTCTAACATCAACTTGACCTGTTACAACTTGATATATATTTGGCTTTCTATTATCACCAGAAACGGCTCCAGTTAAGTTTCCTTGTGCATCAAAATCAACAAGCAATACTCTGTAGCCTAAGCTAGCTAATGCCGATCCAAGATTAACAGCTGCTGTAGTTTTTCCAACTCCACCTTTTTGATTATAGAAAATTACTTTGCGTGCTATCATAGTTTCAATATAAGCATTTTAGTTTCTCTTGTCAGCTAAAGAAACCAAAATGGTTGACCCAAAAACATAGTTAGTTTATTTTAATTAATACATAAAAAGAGGTGATAAAATGGAAAATAAGATAAAAGAAGCCATAAATGACATTCGCCCAGCCCTTCAAAACGATGGCGGCGATATTGAATTCATTAGCATAGACGGAAAGAATGTCCACGTTCGTCTTATTGGAGCTTGTGCTGGTTGTCCTATGAGCCAGATTACACTTACAAACGGTGTCCAGAGATACCTAAGAGAAACAATAGATCCTGACATCGTTGTAATCAATGAAGATCAAATGACTCTGTAAGCAAAAGTTCTTAAAATTTAAGGAGGTAGAAATACCTCCATTTTTGTTTCACGTGAAACATTAAAGAAATTACATAAAAATTGCACAGAAAAATTTCAAAGAGTCTTAAATCTTGCTTAACATAAATCCTATAAAAAATACTCCAACGATAAATCTTTGTGTTTTCTCTTGTCCACGAGTTTAATAATTGATAATTTACATGAGATATTTTATAGCAATGGCGACTATCCAACTTGAACAAAAGTCAAGGCAAAAGTTGAAAATCCAGCAAAGAGAAGTGTGGGCTTCTACAATAACAAAGCTATCAATATCTAGAGAAGATTGAAGGCCTATTCACTTGTAGCATTATAAAAGAGCTTTGAATATGAGAAGATACAAAAACCTCAATAAATAAAATCAATCCTCAAACATCAAACGCTGTACAATCCCTTTTTAAAGCATAGGAGAAAAGACTTTTTCGAATGTGATTTTTCATGCAATTTAGAGACAAAAATTAAAGAAAGAACAAATTCGGAGTACTTTTCTCTGCTGCAAAACGCAAGAGATAATGAAAAACATTACTATCGCACATCTGATATTCAAAACAATTAAATAAATAGAACAAGAGGTGCTGCACCTTTAAATCCTATTTGACTCTTTTATCTCATCGTTAAAAAAATAGTACTTATAGTAAGCTAATATATTAATATATTACGAGTTTTATTTTGCAGATAATCAATAAAGTAAAGTTTTAATAAACATTTTAATTACAAAAAGCAACTCAGATCTCGAATTTTAAGATATTAACAAAATACAATTGCAAAGTTCATCAACAAACTTAAATCTGCACAGAAAATAGAGTAGTTACAATTCTTTCAAAATATAAAAGATATATTTTATGCTAAAAGAAACATAAGTTATTACACATTTTTATTATTTTATTTTTTGTTTCACGTGAAACAAAAGCATTTCTGTATTCTTGGATTAATATTTAAAAAATATAGCATTTGTTCTTTTTTAATATTGAGAAAGAGGTGCCATCCTCTCTAAAACCCATTGATCAATCTGAATTAGGCCTCTTACTTCCTTGATTTTTGCGATAAACAATTAATTTGGGTTTTGATTGCCTAAAATAGTCTTTTAGAGCCTAAAAAGGCCTAAAACAAGGCTACAGGACATCAATTACTATTTATAGTAACAGTTTTGTTTGAGTGTATTTACTTATTTCTCCCTATTGAATAGGGGATATTTTAGAGTTATAAATTTGTTTTTTCGTAAATGTTTATGGTATAAAAAAATGCCCATAATCATATAGAAAATGGGCACATTGTTCGATTTTGTGTTAGTTGTTATTCATTTGTTGATTCTTCTGTTTCGACTGAACCTTCGTCAAGTTGAGACTCCTCTGCTTCTTCTTGATAAGCTGTAACAGCCATGACGTTTATTCTGTCTCCTTTCTTCTTGAACCTTGCAAGGATAACTCCACCAGCATTTCTGCCAAGAGTATTAATGTTTTTAACATGGATCCTAATGACCTGTCCTTTTAGAGTCATAAAGATTACATCATCTTCGTCATCCACAGAGAGTGCGTTAACAAGCCCATCTCCATCTTGAAGTTTATAGATGATTTGACCTCCTGTTCCTCTGCCATGAGAATTGAAGTCTTCGAATCTTACACGCTTGCCTTTGCCTAGTTCAGTAATCAAAAGAATATTCTTTTGCTCATCTACTCTGACAAGCCCAACAACCTGATCATCGCCAATGAGTTTTATTCCTCTTACTCCATGAGTAGCTCTACCCATTGCTCTAACGCTAGAGCAATTTACTCTTAAGCCTTTTCCGGAACGAGTGATAAACATTGCATCATCTTCTTTGTTAACGAAGACAGATTGAACCAGCTCGTCTCCATCATCGAGAATTATTGCCTTAACACCCCTTGTCTTTGCATTTACAAAATCCTTAAGTCTTACGCATTTTGTTACACCAAGCTTTGTAACCATCATAAGATAAGTATCGTCAGTAAACTCCTTAAATGTCAGGATAGATGTAGGCTTTTCCCCATTTTCAAATTGCAAGAAGGTCTTCAAAGAAGCACCCTTCGAAGTCTTTGCAGCTTCTGGAATCTCAAAGGCTTTAGCATAATAAGCTTTTCCTAAATTAGTAACAAAGAACATAATATCATGTGAGCTACAAGTAATTAGATGATCAACAAAGTCTCCATCTACAAGTTTTGCACCCATTATACCTTTGCCACCTCTGTTTTGTGATTTGTACTCTTCAGCAGGAAGGCGTTTTGCAAATCCTTTATTAGTGATACTTATTACTACTTCTTCTTTTTTGATAAAGTCCTCTGGAGATGCATCATTGAGCTCTCTTTCGATAATCTCAGATCTTCTTTCATCCCCATATACCTCTCCAATTTTCTTTATTTCGTCTTTTACTACTTCAAGGACATGTATTCGATCTGAAAGAATGAACTTATATTCTGCAATCCTTTTTTCTATTTCAGCCAATTCGGCAAGGATTTTATCTGTCTCTAGATGAGAAAGCCTTCCAAGCCTCATTTTTATAATTGCATCTGATTGTATTGCATCAAGAGCAAATGCCTTTTGCAACTCCAAAGCAGCAATGGCTTCATCGGCAGATTCTTTGATGATTCTAACAACCTCGTCGATGTTATCAAGGCCGATCTTCAAACCAAGAAGTATATGCTCCCTTTCTTGAGCTTTTTGCAAGTCATATCTTGTCCTTCTCTCTATTACTTCCTCTCTGTGGTCGATATAAACCTGAAGCATATCCTTGAGATTGAAAAGCTTTGGCTTCCCTTGGTATAAAGCAAGATTGTATACATTGAAATTCGATTGCAAAGCTGTACGCTGGAAAAGCATATTCAATACAATATTTGGAACAGCTCCCTGCTTCAAATAGATTGCCACTCGCAATCCTTTTCTTCCAGAAAGGTCCTTTACTTGTGCTATTCCAGGAATAACGCCATCCTTTCTATAATCATCAATCTTTTTTACAAGCTCTGCTTTATTGACCTGGTATGGAAGCTCTGTAAAATAAATCGCATCATGTGATTTATTCATGTCATCCTTTGAATGAGGGTCGGCATCAACAATCTCATACTTGGATCTGATTACTATTCTTCCTTTTCCTGTCAAAAAGGCATCCATGATTCCCTTTTTTCCACAAATAATACCAGCAGAAGGAAAGTCAGGACCCTTAATTATATCCATGAGCTCAACAATTGATATCTCTGGATTATCAATTAATGCACATATGCCCTCAACAACCTCTGAAAGGTTATGAGGTGCCATGTTTGTAGCCATTCCAACGGCAATGCCAGAGGAGCCATTGCAAAGCATAAAAGGAAAAGCTGCAGGAAGAACTACTGGCTCTTTAAGAGATTCATCATAGTTGCCCATCCAATCGACAGTATCTTTCGAGATATCAGCCATCATCTCTTCGCCGATTTTGGCCATTCTTGCCTCTGTATATCTCATTGCAGCAGGTGGATCGCCATCTATCGAACCAAAGTTTCCTTGTGGAAATACAACAGGGTACCTAAGAGAAAAATCCTGTCCTAGACGAACAAGAGCATCATAAACAGAAGCATCTCCATGTGGATGGTATTTACCAAGTACATCTCCTACGATTCTTGCACACTTTTTGTTAGCAGTGTTGAATCTGATTCCCATATCCCACATACCGTAGAGAATTCTTCTATGTACAGGCTTAAGTCCATCTCTAGCATCAGGAAGTGCTCTGCTTATAATTACAGACATCGCATATTCTATATAGCTCTTCTTCATCTGATCAGAGAGATCATACTTTATAATCGCACCAGGATGAGTTTCTGGTACAGCTTCATGCTCTTCTATTATAGTTTTATCATCATCCATATAAACTCCTTAGAAATCGAGATTCTCGGCAAACTGTGCATTGTTCTCGATGAACTCTCTTCTCGGTTCAACTTCTTCGCCCATAAGCATAGAGAAAACTCTGTCAGCTTCCTCTGCATCTGAAAGATGTACCTGCCCAAGCATTCTCGTCTTTGGATTCATTGTAGTCTCCCAAAGCTGATCAGGATTCATCTCTCCAAGACCTTTATATCTTTGCACTGATACTTTAGCGGGGTCACCTGTCAAGGCAACAGCCTCTTCAAATCTCTCGCTTCTCTCATCTTCTGTATAAGCATAAATAGGTTCCGTGATTCTTGGCCCAGCAAACTTATAAAGAGGAGGCATTGCAAAATATACATATCCTGCTTCGATTATCGGTCTCATATAACGATAGAAAAAAGTCAACAACAATGTCCTGATATGGGATCCATCTACATCAGCATCAGCCATAATGATGATTTTGTGATATCGAACCTTTTCCAAATCAAATGTCTTGTCTTTCTCATTTTGTTTGTCTTCGGTCTCTTCTTCCATTGAAGTCGATTGATTATATCGTGTTATACCGGCTCCAATAGTCTGGATTACAGGCTCCAGCTTATCATTATTCAAGACTTTGGCTTCTTGAGCTTTCTCTACATTAAGCATCTTTCCCCAAAGAGGAAGGATAGCTTGGAACTCTCTGTCACGACCAGATTTTGCTGATCCACCTGCAGAATCACCCTCAACGATGAATACCTCGCATTCTGCTGGATTTTTCTTTGCACAATCAGCAAGCTTTCCAGGAAGACCGCCACCTTCGGATTTCTTTCTGATATTCTCTCTTGCTTTTCTGGCAGCAACACGTCCTAGAGCCGCACTTGTAACTTTATCAAGAAGCTTATCAATTGCATCTGGAAATTCATCAAAGTAATTTGTTAGATTCTCATAAACCAAAGAATCAACGATTCCTTTTACATTCGAATTTCCAAGCTTCATCTTTGTCTGTCCCTCGAATTGGGGATTAGGAAGCTTAACAGATACAATGGCTGTCAATCCCTCTGCAATATCTGTAGACTCAAGATTGTCAGGGTACTTCTTCATATATTTCACGCTCTTCTTCAATTGATTGTTCAAGCATCTTGAAAGAGCTGCCTTAAAACCAGAATAATGAGTACCACCTTCTCTAGTATTGATGTTGTTTACAAAAGTCAGGACTTTTTCATCGTATTTGTCATTGTATTGAAGTGCAATCTCTACAGAAACATCATCCTTTGAATTCTCAAATGAAATGGGATCGAAAAGAACTGTCTTGTATTCATTAAGATACTTAACAAATGAAGAGAGCCCTCCATCTGCATGGAATACTTCTTTCTTCTCTTCATCGGATCTTCTGTCTGTAATAGAAATAGTTATTCCTTTGTTTAGGAAAGAAAGCTCTCTGAAGCGGGATGCAAGAGTGTCGTAGTTGAATGAGTTTCTTTCCATGATTTCAAAATCAGGAGTAAACTTAACTATGGTTCCGGTTCTATCGGTAGTGCCAACAATCTCAACTTCTGTTTGTGGGATACCTCTCTTATAGACTTGTCTATAGATGTTAGGAGCTCTATGAACTGTAACTTCCATCCAAACAGAAAGAGCATTTACACACGAAACTCCTACACCATGAAGACCACCAGATACCTTGTAAGCATTGTGATCAAACTTTCCACCAGCATGGAGCTGGGTCAAAACAACTTCCAAAGCACTCTTTCCTTCCTCTGGATGGATATCTACAGGAATACCTCGTCCATTATCTTCGACAGCACATATTTCACCCAAAGGACCATTTTCCAGATAGACTTTGATATCATTGCAATAGCCAGCCATCGCCTCGTCGATAGAGTTGTCAACAACTTCGTAGACAAGATGATGAAGCCCATCTATTCCTGTTGAACCAATATACATTCCTGGTCTAAGCCTTACAGCTTCAAGTCCTTTAAGAACGGTAATACCTTTTGAATCATACTTCTCACTAGCCGCAAGCTCAGCCTTAAGCTCTTCTTCATTATGGCCAGCAATTTTCATATCGTCTTCGTTCATTCTTAACCTTTTTTCTTATAAATTTGCACTCAGATGCAGAGATAAAAAAATCTCAAAAAATGCAGTGGTTTTTATTATATTAATATATATAAGGATTTGCAAGCATCACATTTTTAAAAGATTATTTATTATTTTATTTAAATATAATAAATTGAATAGTAGATAGTAAAATATTTTATGATTAGTATTATATTTTATCTTGATTTCACTGGTTATGCTGTTTTAATATTGAAGCACCTTATGGAAAATTATAAAAAAATCTGGGATGAAACATTAGATCAAATAAAGAGTTCGGCATCTCCTGCCATTCTCTCCGAAATCGACAATTTGACATTTAAGGGAGTAGAAGGAGATATTGTGAAAATATCTGTTCCTTCTGCCTTTAGGCTTGCAATAATAACAAAAAACAAATGCGATGACCTTATAAAGAATACCTTTTCAGAAAAGGCTGGATCCAACTACAAAGTCAATCTGGAAGTTGATGAAAAGACAAAATCAAAAACATCCAGCTCCCAAAAATTGCAAGCTAAAGACAAAAACACACAAAACCAGGCAAAGACATCGACAAATACAACTTTGAATAAAAAATATTCATTTGACAACTTTGTCTATGGGGAAAACTCTGACTTAGCTTTCAAAGCCGCACAAATAATAGCTAGAAATCCGGGAGCATCATTCAATCCTTGTCTTATCTACGGAGGAGTAGGACTTGGAAAAACGCATCTTTTACAAGCTATTGGCAACTATATAGATGAACATGATAGCTCAAAGAAGATAATATATGTGACAGCTGAGTCATTCACAAATGAATTCATAAGTTGCTTTGGAGCAGGAGAAAGCAGCAGCGTTAAGAACAAGTTCAAACATAAATACAGAAATGCCGATGTTCTTTTGATTGATGATATACACTTCTTGCAAAAGAAAGACAGCACCCAAGAAGAACTTTTCCATACTTTCAACTCTCTATATGAAGACAATAAGCAAATAGTATTTACCTGTGATAGACCTATTACAGAGCTTACAGATATTACCGATAGGTTAAGAAGTAGGTTCACAAAAGGACTTAATGTTGATTTAAGACCGCCTCAATATGAAGTGAGAATGGCAATTGCAAAACAAAAATGCAAAGAGATGGGATTTTCGATTCCAGAGGATACTTTGGATTTCATATGCCAATCTGTAAGAACAAATGTAAGAGACCTTGAAGGTGCTTTGACTACAGTATCAGCTGTATCCCAAATAATAGGAAAACCAGCAACAATAGAACTTGCGAAAGAACATCTAAAAGATGTCTTGATAGATCCAATAGTGAAGAGCAATGAATATACAATCAACGATATATTCACAGCAAGCGCTAACTATTTCAATGTATCTCTTGTAGATCTAAAGGGCAACAGTAGAAGCAAAAACATAAAGGTTCCAAGACAAATAGCTATCTATTTTGCATATAAATATGGAAAATTCACTCAATCAGAAATAGGTTCATACCTCGATAAGGACCATACTTCTATTGGCTATACAATAAAAACAATGGAACCTTTGATTGAAGTTGATGATTCAATAAACCAAGCATTGAAGGACATAAAGTCAAAACTTGAGGAAAAGTAGTTATTTTCTTGTGAAAATCATTGGTAAATAGATGTGAAAAACCTTCAAAAATTGTTAAAAACAAATTTATGTTTAAATGTTTTTTCACATATAATTTTTTGAATGTTTAAAACTAATGCATTTTTTCACATAGTTTTTTAGTAGTTATTTAGTTACTGTAAATAGATTAAAGCTAGTTTTTAACAATTTCACAACTACTATTATTACTACTGAATTTATATTTATGATATATTAGTATTAGAAGTAACAGAGGAGTGAAAACATGAAATTCATTTGTTCTTGTGAAACAATAAGACAAGAAATAGCATACGCAAACAATTTTTCAGCCCAAAAAAACTCACTAGCAATTCAAAGTAACGTTCTTCTTGAAACATCCAATGATGTTTTATCTATAAAAACAACAGATGGAAAAATGGGTTTTACAGCGATCTTATCAGTTCAGACACTAATTCCAGGAAGCACTACAGTTTTTTGTGATAAATTGCTTGCTGTTTTAAACACAATGCCTAATGTTGATATAGAATTTGATGGAGAAGAAAAAAAACTTACAATAAAACCTACTAATAGTTCCAGCAACAACATCAATGTAAACTTAAAAACTATTGATGCAACGAATTTTCCAGAGTTATTGACAGTTGATGAATCCATGTTTTTCACATTACCTCAGAAAGACTTCAATGATATGGTCGATAAGACATCTTTTGCTGTTGCAGAAGATCAAAACAGAAAATACCTAACAGGAGTATATCTTGAAAAAAAAGATGACAAATTGAACATGGTAGCAACCGACGGAAGAAGACTTGCTTTTGTCTATAGATCTTTTGAACAAGAGATTCCTGAATTTATGCCTGCTATCATACCAGTCAAGTTTTTACAACTTTTGAAGACAGTTTCAGTGAACGAAGGAATTTTTTCATTGGCTGTTACGCCTTCTGCTATTTTTGCCCAAATTAGCAATCGAACTATATATTCATCATTGATTGCTGATAGTTATCCAAATTATGAACGAGTAATACCAAAGGAATTAAAGTATACATGTAAGATGAAGACTGAGGACATGGAGAAATCAATTCAGCTTATTTCTATTCTTGCTGAAGACAAATCCAAGCGAATTTTTGTTGATTTGAATACAGATGGTATTATGGTTTCAGGAGAAAACAACGAGTACGGCGATTCAAAACAAGTAATAAATTGTGAATATTCTGGGCCAGAAGCAAGAATTTCATTTAACTCTAATCTTATTTTGGTTCCAATAAAGAAAATAGACAGCGAATTCTTGAAAATATCATTCAATACAGCTACTGCAGCAATGGTCTTGTCTCCTGAGCCTGATAAAGACTATCTGTATGTATTGATGCCGATGCAAGTATAATGAGATTCTTGTCTCTAGAAATAAGCAATTTTAGAAATATATCCTTTGCACAGATAAATACAGATGCAAAGGATATTGTTCTTACAGGAATAAATGGTCAAGGGAAGACAAATCTTCTTGAGGCTATATATATGCTATGTTATGGTTCTTCATTCAGAACAAGTATTACAAAAGATTGCATAAGACATAATAGTGATGGATTTTGTATATCAGGCAGCTTTCTAAATGATTTTGGAGAGAAAGAGAAAGTTAATATAGTATACAAAGACAATAAGAGGAAAATAATTATTGATTCCAAGGAAATAAAAGATAGAAAGGAATTGATATATAAATTTCCATGTATTGTTTTTTGTCATGAAGACATAAATTACATAAAAGGAGAGCCAGAGGAGAGACGAAGATTCTTCGATCAGATGATGAGTCTCTATTCTCCTGTTTTTTTTGATAACCTAAGACAATACAAGACAATATTGTCACAAAGAAATGCTGCAATAAAAAATGGGCAATACGATTTATTGACACTATATAATGGAAGGCTTGCTTATTTTGGACTGGAAATAATAAAAAGCAGGACATCAGCTGTATATGATTTCAATAATATTTTTCCTGAATTATTCGAGAAAATTTCAAGCACAGATTTAAATTTATGTATAGAATATATTCCCTCTTGGTCTGATTTTGCAACAGATGAAGAGATAGTTGGATATCTTGAATCAACATTGGAGAGAGATATCAAAATGGGGACGACGACAAGTGGAATACATAGAGATAGATTTATAGTTAAATCCCAATACGGTCCTTTTTCCTCTATTGGCTCAACAGGACAATTAAGGCTTTGTTCTTTGATTTTTAGGATAGCAGAAGCAAAGTACTATACTAAGTGCAGTGGAAAAAAACCAATTTTGCTATTGGATGATGTACTTTTGGAATTGGATCCAGAGAAAAGAGGAAAAATTCTAGGCACTCTTGATGATTATTCGCAAGCATTTTATACATTTCTTCCTTTTGAAAAATATTTTGAAGAGATAAATCAGGAGATTTGCTATAGTGTCGAAGAGGGAAAATTCATAAATGAAGATAAGTGACCATACATTGAGAAAAGACCTCGATGAATACTTTGAAAAGTATAAAATTGATAAAAGCAATGCAAATGCATATAAGGCATGGCCTATGATATCTGGAGCACAATTATCGGCTGTTACAGAATTAAAAAGCATAAAGGATGGAGTATTGAAGGTTTTCACTCTTTCTTCTTCAGCAAGAAATCTTCTTTTATTGAAAAAAAACAAAATCATTAAAGACTACAATGAAATGTACCCTAATTTGAATATTGTCGATTTAGAGGTATCAAAAAGGTCTTGACCTCGTAGGTGTCAACAATATACAATTCCAAAATCGGGTACTATTGTCCCAAAATAAATGAAAATAACGCTTAATAGCGAAATAATTGGAGTATATCATGAGTTACAAAGGCAAGAGAACTTATCAGCCAAGCAAGATGAAGAGAACAAGAAAGTTCGGTTTCAGAGCAAGAATGGCAACAAAGGGTGGACGCAAGGTACTTGCTCGCAGAAGAGCTAAGGGTAGATATCATCTCACAGCAAGTGATGAGAAGAAACCATACTAAAAAAGAAATTATCAGAAATAAAACAGATATCGATCGCATTTTCAAGGAAGGAAAATCAAAATCCTCTTTTGGTATGCGATTGATTTATCTTGATAACAAGCTAGGCTATGATCGCTTAATAGTAATTCCTGCAAAGCATTTTGGAAGAGCTGTGGATCGCAATAAAGCTAGAAGGAGAGCGAAAGAGATTTTTCGCAACTATCCTTACAGAAATAGTAGCCTAGATTCTTTTAAGGATAATTCCAAGGATTATGCCCTTATTATGTATCCAGGAAAGGTTTCCGATTTTTCCTTGCTTGAGTCTGGCTTCATAAGTTTGTTAGACAGGGCAAATCGAAGATAATACATTCTTTCCATCAAGCAATATTCCTATTTCAGCTTTCTTGGTGCATACAACTTTAAAGGAGTAGAAATTGGATAGGAATACTATCATAGCTATTGTTTTATCAGTAATTGTAATCACTGTTGGGATGACACTTCAGACTGTTTTCTTTACACCAACTGATGTTGTCGCAACAGCTGAAACTGTTGAAACAGAGATTGACAGCACGTCAAAAAGCGAAAATCTGAAGACAGAGAGCGAAGTAAGTACATTCAAAGCCTCTGGAACCGATGGACCAGATTCGAAATTCAATGTTCAAAGCAAGTCATTTGATATAACATTTGACCCTAAAGGTGGAACTATATCATCCATAAAGCTTTTAGAGCATGAGGAGAATGGAAAACCAGTTGAGCTTATATATAAAGAAGACAATGATGTAAATGCTTTTATGCTTTATTATGGCTCTGACAAAGATTCTCCTATTGATGATATCTTTGATTACTCAATAGAAACGAAAAAAGCTAATTCCGGTAGTATTACCCAAGTCACTTTCTCCAGGGAGTATGAGATTAGTTCTTCTGGAGAGAAGTTTACTATTGAGAAACGTTTTGCTATTCCAACTGACGATGAGTACATGATCCAGCTTGCTGTTACGATAAATAGTGAGGATGGAAAATCGATTCCATTGAATTTTGACGGAAATATGTATTCGATGTCTATTGGTCCTCAAATTGGTCCAGCATTTGAGTCATTGTCTGGTAATTATGACTATCGTAGAGTTATTTATAAGCAAGCTGACAAAGGTAGCAGAAAGAATGCTAACTTCAAAAATGGACTCTTTGAGTATTCAAATAGTGATGTAGATTGGGTTGGTCTTGCAGGAAAGTACTTTGCTTTTCTTTTGATACCAGAAACAGATGGAATTACAAGCTATATCAGCGCAACTGAAATTTCGCAAGATACAGGAATTCCTCAAGAAGATACAATATATTTCCATAGAGTGTATGATTCCAAGTCGTCTGTAACTGATGTCTATTCATTCTATGCTGGACCTCAAACATCCAAGACACTTGGAATATATGATGTGGCAAGCGACAATGTTTTTGGATTATCAAACCATAATCTCAAAAAAGCATTGGATGTTTCTTGGCTTTCTTGGCTGGAAACAATTTTGAAATGGATTCTTGAGGCATTCTACTTTGTTATACCTAACTATGGTGTTGCAATTATCTTGTTGACTATCCTTGTAAAAGTATGCTTGATACCTATTTCAAAGAAAGGGCTTGATTCTACAGCAAAAATGAGTGCATTGACTCCTAAGATGGAGGAGATAAAGAAAAAATATGCTGATAATCCTGAGGAGCAAAACAGAGCAATTGCCAAACTCTACCAAGATGAGCACATAAACCCAATGGGGTCTTGCATTCCTATGTTGATTCAATTCCCGATATTTATAGCACTCTATGGGCTATTGAATAAGAATTTTGAGCTTAGGGGTGCAATGTTTATCCCAGGATGGATTCCTGATCTTTCTGTCCCTGATACTATTGCAACACTTCCATTTTCTCTTCCTTTCTTAGGACCTCAAATACATTTGTTACCAATCATATATACAGTTTCGATGATATTCTCGATGAAGATAACACAGGCAACAAATACAGCTCAAAGCCAGAAATCTATGATGATATTCATGACATATGGCATGCCTATAATGTTCTTCTTCATAATGTACAATGCACCATCTGGATTGCTTGTATATTGGACAGTCACAAATGCAATTTCGATTGGCCAGCAAATCTATACAAACCATAAGAAAAAGGGCAAGTATGAGGCTGAGATTGTTGCAAAAGATGAAGCAAAGAAAGCTAAAAAGAAAAAGAATAAGAGGTAGTATATATGTTTTGTGATTTCGAAGGAAAAACAGAAGAAGAAGCAAGAGAGAAAGCAATTGAAGAACTTGGACTAGAAGATGGAAACTTTGATGTCGAAGTAATTGATACAGTAAAAAAAGGACTTTTCAAAAAGCCAGTTGTGAAGATAAGGGTTTTTTACGGAGGAGAAGAAGGTAAAAATCCTGAGTCAGAGGACAATGTTAATTTTTTAACGAAGCCAGAGAAAAAAGTTCTTGTGTCTGAAAATGAAGCTGAAGAGAAAATACTTGGATTTGTAGATACCCTTATAAACAAGATGGGATATGAAGGGAAAGCATATATTTCCTTTAGAAAAGATGACAAGCTTGGTATAGATATCGACAGCCAGGATTCGGCAATCCTCATTGGAAGAAAGGGAAAAAACCTTGATGCAATCCAGCTTATTACAAATGTTTATGCTGGAAATCTTAATCCATATCTGAAGGTTGTTATCGATAGTGAAAACTATAGGATGAGACATGAAGAGAGCATCGTGAGAAATGCTTATAAGGTTGCAGAGCAAGTAAAGAGATCTGGAAGATCAAGGCTCTTGGAACCAATGAATCCTTTTGAGAGGAGACTTGTTCATACAGCTTTGAATGATTTGGAAGGAATCGATACAAAGAGTGAAGGCGAAGGTTTGTATAAGCAGGTGAGGATAATTCCTGTAAAATAAGAATTAGCTGCCTGGCGTTGGCCAGGCTTTTTAGATATGTCTATAGTAAAAATGACTGAAGGAAGCCCTTTTAGGCTTCAGCTTGTATATTCGTTTTCTTTAGTTTTGGGAAATTTGTTCCAGCTCGCTTATAATGCTGTTGATTCAATAATAGTTGGAAGGTTTATTGGAAAAGATGCTCTCGCTGCAGTAGGCACAGCAAGTCCGGTGATGAATATTGTTATTCTATCTATTTCTGGAATTACAATCGGAGCTGGTGTATTGATGAGCAATTACTATGGCGCTGGCGATAATGATCTTTTGAAAAAGGAAGTCGCAACAGTCTCTGTCTTTGGAATTTTCTTTTCTTTTGCTGTAGCTTTTATTGGTATTATCATATCAAAAAGATTGGTTTGTATAATACAAGTTCCTGATGAGATTCAGAATATTACAGCGCAATATCTGTCAATAATATTCATCGGGACACCTTTTACATACTTCTACAATGCGCTTGCTTCTTCTTTAAAGAGTGTTGGAGATTCAAATACGCCTTTGAAATTTCTAGTATTCTCATCATTGTTCAATATGGCATCTGATATAATCCTTGTTGGTTTTTTGGGTTTTGGAATTAGATGCTCAGCTATTACGACAGTGATTGCCCAGGCTTTGTCAGCGTTGCTGTGCATAATTTACATATATATAAAGGTTCCTGTTCTTTCTATTCCTTTAAAAAGCTTCAGAATAGAGAAAAGCCTATTGAAAAAAACATTGAGCTATGGAAGCATCACTGCTTTGCAACAATCAGTGCAACCAATTTGCAAGCTCTTGATACAAGGTGCAATAAATACTTTGGGCGTTGAAATGATTGCTGTTTTCAATGCTGTTACAAGAGTTGACGATTTTGCTTTCACTCCTGAGCAAAGTATTGGATCTGGGATAACAACTTATACAGCACAAAACGATGGAGCGGGGAAAAAAGAACGCATAGTTAAGGGATTTCGTTCTGGAATGATTATTGAAATCATTTATTGGGCTTTTATTTGTATTTTTTCTTTTTCTTTTAGATTCAAGATTATGGAGCTTTTCGTTTCAGATGAATTTCCTTTAATGATAAATATGGGTGCAAAATATATTGGATTGATGGCTTTCCTGTATATATTGCCTGCTTTAACTAATGGCATACAAGGATTTATGCGTGGAATACGAAAGATGAAAGTTACTCTTATTTGCACAACGATCCAAGCTAGTATGCGAGTTGTTTTCGTTTATTTGTTGATATCAAAGCTCTCGATTTTGAGTGTTGCTGTTGCATCTGCAATAGGCTGGATTTTGATGCTATTAGTAGAGGTTCCTATTTACCTTTGTTACAAAAAAAATGAATTGAAGATATAGAAATCTTGACGATAGAAATTCTTTTTATTATATTTTTGTTAATAGGAATGAATATCAATAAGTTAAATTATGCTAGCTCGAAGAAACACGAAACAGAAAAATATCATTTATGAGGCGGTTTTGGACTTAAGAGGGCATGTTAGTGCTGAGGAAGTCTATTTAAAAGTGTCGAAAGATCACCCCACGATATCGAAAGCGACAGTTTATAGGAATTTGAATGTCCTTTCCAACGAGGGGAAAATAAGAAAAATAGAGCCGTCTTCATTGTTTACAGAGAGAAGATTTGACTTTACTTTGATGCAACATTCCCATGCAATTTGCAAAAATTGCGGAAAGATTATAGACGTTTATGTGGAAAATGAGGGAGATTTGGAAAACAAAGCTAAACCAAGAGAGGATGGCTTTTTATTAACCTCCCATGAATTAATATTTGAAGGTATCTGCAAGGAGTGCAGAGCAAAGGAGAAAAAAAATGGAACTGAAAGGATCAAGAACTGAGAAGAATCTACAAACAGCATTTGCTGGCGAATCGCAAGCAAGGAACAAGTATACTTTCTTTGCTTCAAAAGCTAAAAAAGAAGGGTATGAGCAGATTGCATCGCTTTTCTTGGAGACAGCAGATAATGAAAAGGAGCATGCAAAGCTTTGGTTCAAATACCTTGAAGGTGGAGATGTCAAATCAACAGCAGAAAACTTGAAAGCGGCTGCCGAGGGAGAGAATTACGAGTGGACTGATATGTATGCTGAGTTTGCAAAGGTTGCGGATGAGGAAGGCTTTAAGGAAATTGCTGCAAAGTTCAGAGGCGTTGCAAAGATTGAAGCAGAGCATGAGAAGAGATATCTAGCACTTTTGGAAAATGTTGAGAATGGTCTCGTTTTTTCAAGAGATGGAGAGATGATTTGGAAGTGCAGAAACTGTGGCCATATTTCCATCGGAAAGAAGGCTCCAGAAGTGTGCCCAGTATGTGCTCACCCTCAAGCATATTTTGAGTTGATTGCACAAAATTACTAGAAAATTTATTAGTAGAGACAGCATGCCAAAAAAAGGTGTGCTGTTTTCTATTTGATTTCGAGTTTTTTCTTTATTTTATCCAATTGGTCTTGCGAAAATTGGGCTCCTAGCTGAGAAATAATCTCTCCGGCAAGGTAAGATGCTATATTTCCACATGTTTCGATGTCATAGCCTTTCACATAGCCATAAAGAAAGCCTGCTGCATAAGTATCGCCAGCACCAGTTGTATCAACAGGGTTTGAGTTGCCATAGAGAGGGATTCTGTATATTGTTCGGTCTTTTGATATATATGAACCCTTTTTCCCGTTTTTTACTATTGCAATTGGACATAATTTGCCCATCGACTTGCAACATTCATAAGCATCGTAGTTATCGAATAAAAACCTTGCTTCTTCGCTATTAGCAAAAACAATGTCGCAATATTCTTTGATTAATGAAAGGAAAGTCTGTCTGTATCTTCCGACAGCAAAGGGGTCTGCAAGATCGAATGCTATTGTCTTTCCTTCATTTTTGAATATATCTAATACTTTTTTTACAGCTCTTTGCTGGGGCTCTGTATCCCACATGTAACCTGTAAAATAAAAGATATCAGATTTTTTTGCACTTTCTTCGTTTATATCAGAGCTATCAAAAAGCCTGTTTGCACCTAGATAAGTGTTCATAGTGCGTTCTTTGTCATCACTGATTAGTATAATCGATGTTCCAGTTACAGCATCTTTGTAAACACATTCATCTTTTACTCCGCTTTCTTGCAACTTCTTTCTATACATTTCACCCAGCTTATCATTTCCAACACCTCCAGCAAGAGTTGTTTTTATGCCTAGTGAGCATAATGTTACCATTGTATTAGGGCAAGAACCACCACAAGAATATTTGATTTCTCTTCCTTTTGTATATTCTATGATCTCTGCTTGCTTTTTTGCGTCTATCAATAGCATGATGCCTTTATTGAGCCCAAGATTATGCAAGTCTTCATCATTTACAGAGCAAAGATAGTCGATAAGAGGATTTCCGATTCCATATATAGATGCCATACCGAAGATTATAACCTTTAAAATGTGTGTGAACAATCTTATAAGGGTTGTGATTCTTTATTTTTCAAAAAAACACAAATACTATTTGACAGACACTATATGTAGTTTTTCACATGTTTTTCACATTATTGTTAATATCAGTGGAAAAAGGTGAAAAACCTTTTTTTTGACTGTATGATATGTCAAAATGACACTTTATACTTAATGAAGTATAATTTGTTTTATTGAAAGGAATTACACTATATCTAAATATAGATAAATACCTATATAATTGTAAGATTTTATATAAGTTTTTGAATTATGTGAAAAGTGTGAAAAACTCGAATTTCACATAGTTTTTCACATTGTTTTCACAACACAGTATATAGATAGGCATTTCGAGTTAAACCACGTATTTATATGGAATTGCAAAAATTAAATGTTTTATTCCTCTCTAGCGTGGCATTAAAGATCAATATTGGTTTTTCTGAATTTTGAATAACTTGAATTCAGCTCTATCTCCTCATGCATAATGCTGATTACTTTGAATAATTCTCTAATGTTTCCTGGCCATAAACGATTGAAAAGAGGTTCATAATTTGTGATTCTGTATCGTATGATGTTGTTTTTCCGCTCATAGTATTGCACAAGTTCTGGAATATCCTCCTTGTGTTCATCCAAATTTGGGAGATGTATTTCTCTTTGTGCTATTCGATAGTAGAAATCAAGCCTGAGTTTTCCTTTTTCTATAAGTTCTTCAAGATTGACATTGCTTGCAGTTATTATTCTGAAATCTGAATTAATCTCTGTGTCGGACCCGACTCTTCTGAAATTTCCACTATCTATTGTGTCTAACAAAAGCTCTTGCATGTAGTGCGACATGTTTTCTATCTCATCTAGAAACAATGTTGACTTATCAGCATTTAAAAGATATCCATTTCTTGTTCCCGAAGACCCTGTAAAAGAGCCCTTTGAATATCCAAAGAAATTGCTTTCTATGAGTCCCGGATTTGAACAGGTTCCGCAATTTACATATACCATCTTGTTCTTCTTTCCAGAAAGCGAATGGATCATTTTTGCTGCAACATTCTTTCCTGTCCCTGTATTTCCAGATAGATGTATTGAACAGTTGCGTTTTGCATAGCGTCTTATTGCGGCTCGTACATTATCCATTTTTAGAGATGAGCCGATCAACGTTTCATCATCTTGAATATTGAATGAATTGATTCTTACGAAAGCTTCCTTCAATGTTTGCAATGTATATTCTGATGGTATGAAGATTGTATTGGAGTATTGTTCGAAAGGATAATGATTGCTTCTGTTGTAAATGCATATGAGAGGGTATTTCTGCTCTATTTTCTCTTCGATGAGCAAATTGTCTTCTTCGTTTTTCAAATCACATATGATAATTGTATCTTCTTTTATACTGAACCTGCAAAATTCCTCGATATTCAAAAAGAAAAGCTTCTCTAGACACAAAGTTTTTTGTATGTATTCGTTTTTCTCTTTTTTGCAACTTACAAAAATTCCGTTCATCAAAACACCTCCCCCAGACGAATTCTTTTGACATCGAAAACATATACATTCTCACTTACATTTTTGCTTTTGTATAATAAAAAAAATAAAATTATCAAAAAAAGAGATATAATTTCAGTGTAATTAACGAATTGGTTATTTTTTTCAAACTTTTTCCAAAGAGTTTTAGCCTTGCAATAAGACTTGCAAAGCTGATGCTGTGTATATTGCTGCAGTTTCCGCTCGAAGTATATTTGTATTCAAAAGAACCGGAATTGCACCTTTTGCAACTGCAATAGAGCACTCGTCTTCTGAAAATCCGCCTTCCGGTCCTATAAAGCAAGCGATATCGTCTTCTTTGTTCAAAGTTGAGCAAGCTTGCTTCAATGACTTTGTTTCGCAAAGTTTTGATTGATGGAGAATAAAAGCTTTAGAATTGATTTGCTCTAAAGCTTTTACAAACTCTATCGGGCCATCTAGAACTGGAGCTATGGCGCCCGATTGTTGAACAGCTTCTCTTACAATAGCCTCTATTCTCTCTTTTTGATGCGAAGAGAACTCTTTTTCTTGGACATATTGGCTTTGTACAAAGACAATCTTCTTTATTCCAATCTCTGTAAGTGCCTTTGCTACAAGTTCGTTCTTCTTTCCTTTTAATATGCAAATGTACATCGAGATGTTTGCAAAGGGACCTTTGTAAGCTGAGAGAGCGTCCATTAGATTCTCTTCGATATTATCTGTCTTCTCCAGATAAAGACGATCTTGGTCGATTAGTTTTGCATTGTAATATTGCTCACTCTTGTCCTTTGCTGTGAAAACAGTGCCCACCTCGAGCCTAAGTACTTTGTTTAGATATTGTTTCTCTTTGCTTTTCAAAGAATATAGAGAGTCGCCTTTGTAAGATGCATCTAGAAGAAAAACTCTCATATCTCGCCTTTAACTACTTCGATTGCTTTCTTGAGTTGCATATCGAAATCAGGATCAGCAACAGGTCTTTTATCATAATCGAGAGAATATATGTACTCGTTTCTCATCAGAAGGCAAAGAAGGGAATATGGAACGTTACTGTCTTTGTACTCATTTGCAAAAGATTCAATGTTTTCTTTTGAGTATTCCGGGTGTTTTTCAATCCATTCCTTTGTTTTATTGCTCTTTATGAACTCAGCATATGCATCTATTTGTTCATCTGAATACTCTTCCTCTTCAACTATATAGTCTGGAGTTATTCCGATTTCATGTATATCGTTTCCTTTTGGTGTATAGTAATGCGCTACAGTTATGTTCAGAAAGCCATCCATGTACGGAAATACATGTTGCATTATTCCTTTTCCGAATGATGTTGATCCAACGATTTTTGCTCTATTGTTTTCCTGTAGCGCGGCAGTAAGTATCTCGCTTGCTGATGCTGTTCCTCCATTTATAAGTACAACAATCGGCATTGTCTCTGGAACAGCAAGATAATTCGTAGCTGTATATACTGTATCTTGATTGGGCGATCCTGGTTTGTAACCTGTAGTTAGGAGAGTACCTTGTGAAATGAACATATTAGCAATGGATAAAGCTGAATCTACGACGCCACCTCCATTGTTTCTTAGATCTATAATGAGACTGGTCGCTCCATTTTCAACAAGCTTGTTTACATCTTCATATATTTTCTCGAAAGTCGATACGCTGAATTGCAAGATTCTTATATAGCCTATATTGCCATCAAGCATTTGAGTTTCGCTGGTTGGAGTGATTACAACCTCTGGAACTAAAGTAATGTCGAATACAGCATCTCCTCTATGCACTGTCAATGTGATAGGAACTCCTTCTTCACCTCTTATTAGCTTTGATGCCTCATTTGCATTTAATCCAGATATATCTTCACCATTTACAGCACTGATCATATCTTTCGCTTTCAATCCAGCTCTGTCTGCAGGGCCTCCCGGGAATGGGGAAGTGATGATAACCATATATGTCTCAGGATCATCCGCGTCATAGTACGCAGGATTTGCTTTTGTCAAATATGTGCCAATCCCTACATATTCGCCTTGTGTATTTTCCTGGAACTCCTCAGCATCGTCAGGACGAACAAAGTATGAGTATTGATCGCCAAGGGAATTGACCATGGCTTCTACAAGTTCATATTGCATTTCCTCATTATCTATGTCATACAGGAAGTTCTCATCAAGATATGCATATAGGTTCCTCAAAGAATAGACCATGTTGTTTAGCGAGAAATCATTGCTGTTTCCATTTGACTGTATGTTTTTTTCCTGTGTTGGCTGTGCAAATAGCATGAACGAAAAACATAGCACTAACACAGATAAGATCATTTGTTTTCTTTTCATAGCATGTATTTTAAAGGCTTTTGTGAATAATTCCTACAATAATGGTCCAATGACACCTATATAATTGCTAAAATGCAATCAAAGTAATAAACTCGCACTATGGTACTCTATGTGCAATATCCATCATGGATTTCACCTTATGTTATTTCAGCCATTCCTATCAGATGGTATGCTGTCATGTACATTGTTGCCTTTGCAATTACATATGCCTTATTTTCTTATGAAAACAAAAAGGATGGTGTTTTGTCACTTGATAAGACCGTAGTTCAGGACCTTTTCTTTTGGGGCATTATAGGACTATTGGTAGGAGCTAGGATGGGCTCTTGTTTTTTCTATTCTGATGCATCCTACTATCTTATGCACCCCTGGATGATCTTCTGGCCTTTCAAGGGAACTCATTTCGTAGGATTGCCTGGAATGTCTTTCCATGGAGGAGTCATAGGCCTTGTTATATCTGTTTTTATATTTTGCAAAGTGAGGAAAATTCCTTTTCTTACACTTGCAGATATGCTTGCTGCTGCAATTCCTTTAGGATATACATTTGGTCGACTAGGAAACTTTATCAACGGTGAGCTCTATGGAAGAGTTGCTTTGAAAGGTGGCATGATTTTCCCATCAGCAGAAAAATTTTCGACAAAGCTTGAATGGGTAAGAGATGCTTGTTCTTCTCTTGGAATTGAATATAGCTTGGGTGAGTATGTAAACCTTCCTCGATATCCATCACAGCTTTATGAGGCTGCAATAGAGGGTGTTCTTTTATTTATTATACTTTGGGCGATAGTTCGACCTATGAAGAAAAAGAAGAATCTTCCTGACGGAATAATTGTTGCATATTATTTTATAGGATATGGAACAGGCAGGTTTTTTATAGAATACTTAAGGCAGCCTGATGCCGATATCGGTTATGTTTTTGCTTGGGGAGAGGAGAGCGATAACATTGCGCTTTTCCAGTCATTTTTGAATATATCGAAAGGACAGGTCTTTTGCTTTCTTATGATATTGGCTGGGATTGTTTTGTTGTTTGTTATTTTTCGTATTAGAAATAGAAGGGTGGAAATTGGGTATGATAAACGAACGAATCCAAAAATTGAGAAAAGAAATGGAAAAGGAAGGCATTGATGCCTACCTTATCACAGGAACAGATCCACATCAAAGTGAATATGTAGCGCCACGTTGGAGAACGAGGGCTTTTATATCGGGCTTTACTGGCTCAGCCGGCACGGTGATTGTTACAAAAGACAGGGCATTGCTTTGGGTTGATTCGAGGTATTTCATACAAGCTGCTAAGCAAATTGAGGGTACAGAGTTTGAGATGCTCAAACTCGATATTGATGATACTCCGAACCCTTATCAATGGCTTGAAAGAAATATGAAAAAAGGCACATCGGTGGGAGTTGATGGCTTATCAATCTCTATTAAGAGTTTTCAGGATATCGAAACAAACCTGAAAGCCAAAGGTGTTAAGCTTGTATCAACAGATGATTTGCTTGACAGATTCTGGAAGGATAGGCCAGCTATTCCTTTTTCAAAGTGTGTCGAAATGAAGGATGATTATGCCGGATTTACATCTGCTGCAAAGGTCAATATTGTTCGCCTGAAACTGAGACAAAAGGGTGCCGATTGGACATTTATTGCTGCAATCGATGATATTGCATGGCTTTCCAACTTAAGAGGCGATGATATTGCTTACAATCCAGTTTTCATGTCATATGCCTTTATATCAACCGATAGGGCGATTCTTTTTACAAATCCTAAGAGATTTGACAAAGATTTGAAGAAGAAAGTAGAGGAAGTGTTTGAACTCTATGATTACAAAGATGTTTTTGAAATGCTTCCCGATCTTACAAAGAAGGGTATTGGGTACTATAGTCCAGAGAAAATCGCATATAGTTTTGCTTCTTCTGTATTGAAGAAAAAGAACATCACAGGGCGCGATATAACAACAGATCTGAAAGCAAGAAAAAATCCAGCAGAGATGGAAGGAATGAGAAGGGCTCATTTCTTGGATGGGATTGCCTTTGCCAATTTCATGGCTAACATAGATCCTCTTGGAAAATACAGCGAGATGGAGATATCGAGACGCTTTGAGGCTGAAAGAGAGAAGATGGAAGGATATCGTGGGCCTTCGTTCGCACCAATTTCAGGTTTCAAAGAAGATGGTGCTATGTGTCATTATTCAGCAACAGAAGAGACAAACAAGACTGTAGAAGGGGAAGGCTTGTTGGTTCTTGATACAGGAAGCCAGTTTGAGTTCGGAATGACAGATTTGACGAGGACTCTTCTTTTTGGTGCCGAAGCAACAGAAGAACAAAAGAGAGACTATACATTGGTTCTCAAAGGGCATTTGGCACTTGCAAGACAACGTTTTCCTCAAGGAACAAGGGGCGTGCAACTCGATATCCTTGCCAGACAATACCTTTGGACTGCAGGAATGAACTTCTTCCATGGAACAGGACATGGGGTTGGATGCAGACTCAATGTGCACGAAGGACCAGAGCGAATATCTACAGCACTTATAGATGTTCCATTGGAGTGTGGAATGGTAATATCTGATGAGCCAGGTGTCTATAAAGAAGGAAAGCATGGAATAAGGATTGAGAATCTTCTTGCTGTACAAAACGATGTAGAGACTGAATTTGGAAAGTTCTATTCTTTTGAAGTTCTTTCAATGGTGCCTTATGAGAAAAGGCTTATAGACATAAGATATTTGACTGATTCGGAGATTCAACAGATCAATCTGTACCATAAATGGATACATGATCAGCTTGTGGATTATGTATTTGAGGAGACGAAAGCTTGGCTTGATGAGGCAACATCGCCAATAGAAAGATAATAATAAGGAGATAAAATCATGGTTGAAGCCCTAAAGAAAAATGGGAAAATCCAAAGAAAGGGTCCTGTGATGCTTGTCATCATGGATGGAGTTGGATTTGGCAAGTATAAGGATGGAGATGCTGTTGCGGCGGCATATACAAAGAATCTCGACAAGTTCTATCAAATTGCTCCTTGGACAAAATTGAAGGCTCATGGACTTGCTGTTGGTCTTCCTTCAGATGCCGATATGGGAAACTCTGAAGTAGGGCATAATGCAATGGGTTGTGGAAGAGTCTTTGCACAGGGAGCAAAGCTTGTTGCTAATTCAATCAACTCTGGAGCAATGTTTCAAGGAGCGACATGGAAGAAGCTAATTGAAAATGTGAAAAAGAACAATTCAACTTTGCATTTCATTGGCCTTTTGTCAGATGGAAACGTCCATTCGCATATCGATAACTTGAAAGCAATGATAGTCGAGGCAAAGAAAGAGGGTGTAAAAAAAGTTAGAGTCCATGCACTTCTCGATGGAAGAGACGTTGGAGAGATGTCAGCGTTGGACTACTTTGATCCATTTGCTGAATTCTTGAAGGAGTTATCTGCAGACGGTACGTTTGATGCGAAGATAGCATCCGGTGGTGGAAGAATGGTCATTACGATGGATCGTTACAATGCCAACTGGGATATGGTAAGAAAAGGTTGGGAAACACATGTCCTAGGCGAAGGTCGCTACTTTGATTCAGCTCATGATGCGATTGTAAAGCTAAGAGAAGAGACAGGTGCAATAGACCAGGATCTTCCTCCTTTTGTAATTGCTGAAAACGGAAAGCCAGTAGGAACAATCGAGGATGGCGATAGCGTTATTTTGTTCAATTTCCGTGGCGATAGAGCAATTGAGATTTCAAAAGCATTCGATGATAAGGATTTCACAGAGTTCGATAGAAAAAGAGTGCCTAAAGTTGAGTATGCTGGAATGATGGAATATGATGGTGATTTGCATATTCCTCATCAGTACTTGGTTGCTCCTCCTGCTATCGATAGAACAATGGCAGAGTACCTTTGTGCTTCTGGCGTAAAGCAATATTCTATATCAGAAACACAGAAATTCGGACATGTCACATATTTCTTCAACGGAAATAAATCTGGTAAGTTTGACGATAAGCTTGAGGAATATGACGAGATTCCATCTGATAAAGTTCCTTATGAGCAAAGACCATGGATGAAGTGTGCTGAGATTACAGACAAGGTAATTGAAGAGATTGAATCAGGCAAATGGGATTTCATAAAGCTTAACTATCCTAATGGCGATATGGTTGGACACACAGGTGTCTTTGAGGCTGTTGTATGTTCAATGGAAGCAATGGATTTGCAACTTGGAAGGCTAAAGGAAGCAATTGATAAAGCTGGTGGAATAATGGTTATCACAGCAGACCATGGCAATGCTGATGATATGTATGAGCATGCAAAAGATGGATCTGTAAAGCTTAAGGCAAATGGTGAGCCTAAGCCTAAGACATCGCACTCATTGAATCCTGTTCCATGTATTATCTATGATCCATGCTATAACAATGAATATAGCAAGGAGCTTAATAGTGGACTTGGAATATCATCAATAGCAGCAACATGCATGAACCTTTTAGGCTTTGTTCCTCCAGAGGATTATGACAAGTCTATTGTTAA